>ENA-OZSX01000327-OZSX01000327.1-human-gut-metagenome-genome-assembly--contig:-NODE-327-length-15633-cov-7.891899_pt1 | contig 15633 bp, 17 predicted proteins | sample MGYA00244131_ERZ653984 | MGnify/ENA primary metagenome ERZ653984 (study PRJEB26926, sample SAMN06164778) | human gut metagenome | biome: ENVO:00009003; feature: ENVO:2100002; material: ENVO:00002003...
TCTAAGAGACTTCCCAACCGCTTGATTAAGAAGTCTTTTAGAGCATACAACACCGGCAGCCAGCTTGTAAAGTTTGTACTGCCGTCCGGCAAAGGAATTGGGCTTCTTTTTTGCCAGTTCTTCAAATAACAAGTCTACCGGATTCTGGTATTCCTCGTCGTCCTCCAGCACCTGCATGGTGTTGAGCATTTCCAGCAGAGTAGCGAAGTTTTGCTCCTCGGCAGGGGCTTCATAATGCAGATAGGCAATCAGGGCGGTCAAAAGCAGTCTTTCGGATTTTTCCCAGAAAGGATCGCCGCCACTGCCTTCGCCCTTGGTGTTGGTCATCAGCGTTGTCACCAACTTCAAAACGTCTTTTTCGCTGTGGACATAAGCGAAGGGGTTGTAGTGCATACTCTTGGAAAAGTTAATGGTATTCAGGATTTTCAGCTTGTAGCCGTTTTTCAGAAGTGCGTTCCCGCACTCGACCACGATACTACCTTTCGGATCGGTGACGACATAGGAGCTGTGCATTTGCAGGAGGTTCGGCTTGAGCCAAAACCGGGTCTTGCCGCTGCCGGAGCCGCCGACGATCAGTACGTTTTTGTTTCGTGCATTTTTCGGGTCAGGCGGACGATTGGACATCATCAACCGTTCTGTTTTGGTCAGGATGATGTTATCCTCAAATTTTGGAGCCATGAACGGTTCAATGTCCTTGGGCGTGCCCCACCGGGCAGAGCCGTACTCCATGCCGTGGCGGTACTTCTTGGCGTTTTTACCACGCAAATAAACTGCCAGCCGCAGCCCTGCGCCGCAGCACAAGCCCACCAGCAGATCCAGCGGATGCAGGCTGGGCAGAGGGTTTGCAAATGCCAGCGGGATAGTGCCCATCATGGACATGATCTTATCGCCCAGTTCCTTGCCCTCCGCAAGCCGCCACGCTTCACCGAAGTTCGTTGCCGCCAGTCCCAGCAAAATATAGGGCAGATACAGCGCCAGCAGCTTTGTCAGCTTTTTCGTGGTCACAGTCCACGCTCCTGTTCCTTGTGCCGGACTTTACCGGGGAGTTCTGCCGCCGCCTGTACCAGTTCATGCAGTTTTGCCAGCACCGAGGAACGTTTGTCCTTGTTGAGCAGGGATGCCGAATACTCCTTGAACGCCGAATTGAAGGCTTCTGCGTCCGGGGCTTTGAAAAAGACCAGATACCGGGGCGGCACCTCGGAGGTGTCCTTGCGGATGGCATAGTCGATGCCGTACTTTTTGGCATAGCGTTCCAGCCCACGAATGCCGGTCTTGCTGATCTCCACGCTGGACACGCCCCGGTTCTGCCGCAACAGGGTACGGACGCTCTGCTTGCCTTGGGATGCCTTGGACTGGTACAGCCGATACGCCGCCTTTACCGCCCGGAGAACAGTCCGGGCAGACAGCTTTGTGGTGGAGATCATCAGGTTAAATGATTTCTGTTCGATTTCTTCCTGCACTGCCATCACCTCCCGTGCAGCAGGGTGATTTTAGCGGTCATGCTCTGCCGGGGGTTTAGTGCGGGGCTTTTCTGCCGGAGGTTCGTCGGGCACAGGCAGCACCAGCAGACGGTTGCCCAATTTCAGAAAGGCTTCCGGCTGATGGAAAAGCTGCTCGTACTTCTGCGCCAGTTCCGGAGTCAGGGATGCAAAGTCCTCCTCGCCCAGTCCCACCACCAGAAAAGTCCCGGCAACGGCATCGTACATCTGCCCGTCCTCGTCCCGCAGGGCACGGTTCAACGGCAGACCCATGAGCTTGCCGTCGTCATTGTAGACGTTATGTTGTTCGCCACATAATATTCTTAATGCGTAGTCATCAGTTATGCGTAGAGATAGAGAAAAACGCTCGGTATTCCGGGCGTTTTCCCTTGAACCACTACACATAATCAGAAAGACTTCTTTCCAAATTGTGTTAGCCATTGTAATAAATCTTTGTCCTCCTCCCAAGGCATAGTAGTGTTTGGTGTAAAATTAGGCACTTTTTCCTCAAAAACTTTTCGTTTCATTTCGGCATCAATCCGAGCGTAAACCTCAGTGGTAGAAATATCGACGTGACCTAAGAAATCACGAATATAAATCATGTTCACACCAGCCCGCAGCAAATGCATTGCCTTAGTATGGCGTAAAACATGAGGAGAGATTTTTCTCGTATCGCTGTCCAATTTAGCTTGAGAAACGTATTTTTTGAGAATATAAGTAATCCCATATCGTGAAAGCGCCTGCCCCTTTTGGTTAAAGAACAGCGGCGATGTCAGCGGTTCGGAATTCAGATTGAAGTTCCGAATATAAGCATCTAAGAGCTTGCACGTTTCTTTCATTAGCGGTACTTGGCGAGCTTTTCTACCTTTTCCTGTCAATGTAACCATGGCAGGATTGGTTAATCGGATATCCTTAAGTTTTAGATCCGTGATCTCTTGGACTCGCGCACCGGAATCATATAGCAGGGAAAGTAGTGTTAGGTCCCTAAGACCGCGCCGCGTAGATGGATCTGGTTGGGCAAGCAAAGCTTTAAGTTCTTCTTCTATCAGAAATGGTGTGACTGGCTTTTCATGTTTTTTGGGACGCATAGCAATGATGTCCGTACAGTTTTCAAGATATTCCGGATTTCTGTACTGAACATAATGCGCAAATGCCTTCATTGCGGCAAGCCTTTGGTTTCGGGTTGTAACAGACACTTTTCTTTGCACTTCCAGCCAATCCAGGAAATCGGAAGCGAGATTTCGGTTCAGCATCCGTAATTCAATACGGTTCGCCGGTACTCCTTTTTCTTCTTGAAAATATAAAAGAAGAAGTTTAAATGCGTCACGGTAGGAATTGCACGTGTTGGGGCTGACGCCGCAAGTTTCGGGGAGATAGGTTGAAAAGTAAGAAGTCAGTGCTTTTGTGAAATCAGTTTTCTTCAATTATCTCACCTCCAATGACAGGGATAATTCCTGCAAATGCAGAATCAAGCTTTTGTGCCAGTTCCGGAAATGAAGCAATTGTCAGATGAATATACCAGCATGTCTCCCGGTAGCTTTTGTGTCCCAGATATGCCGCCAACCTTGGAACAATAATCATTGGATCGTATCCTTCTGCAAGTTGTTTTTCTAACGTGTGAACTGCAAAAGTGTGTCGAAAATCGTGAACACGAGGTCCATTCCCAGTATGGTGAATATGGCTCATAAAAAGAAGTTCGCGGAAATTTTCGTAAATCGTGTTACTGGAATAGTGTCCACTGGCAGATGGGAAAAACCATTCTCTGTCCAACAGCAATTTTCCTGTGTATTCTCTTAAATACTCAGAAAGACTGCTGTGAATGGGGACAAGTCGATCTTTTCCGCCTTTTCCGTTAAAAATTGAAATCACACCGGATTCCAGATTAACATCAGTAGTTCTTAGCCTTAACGCTTCATTAACGCGCAAACCGCAGGAATACAGCAGCCTAATGACAGCAGGGATTACCAGATGTCTCGTGGGTGCATTTTTTCTGTATGGTAGATTATCGGCAGCATTTAATATGCGGGATATCTCGTCGACGGTAAAAATATGCGGAACAAATGTGGAGTTGCCTTTCAGCTTACTTGTATCCGGGACATAAGATATACCATCGTTAGCGAAAGCAAAGGCTGCAAATTTACGAATGGTATTATGTCGCTGTATCTTTGTACGGTTTGAGAGATATGGTTTCGCTGCGTCCCATGCTTCAACGAGTTCCCTTGTTACAAACGACTCATTTTGCATAGCCTTAGATAAACAATCAAGCTCCTGCAGATAGTATCCATAGTGATCTGAAAGATAGCCTTCTTCATTTCGAGTTGTCAGGTACAGTTCCATCAATGTCGAAAGATTGCTCGAAAAGTGAAATTGCTTCATTACAGCACCTCCAAATCCAGCGAACACAGGCGAAGTTGATCAATATCAACGCGCAGATATGTTTCTGTTACGTTGATGTCGCTGTGTCCCAATATTTGAGATATGTCCTGAAGCGATGCTTCATCCTTAAGCAGATTTGTGGCAAACGAATGTCGAAGCGTATGAACACCCGCATGTCCTTCTTTCGGCACGGTAATTCCTGCTCTACGCATATACTTCCGAAGCTCTGGATTAAAGTTGTTGTGGTAATCCAAAGGGTCATATGGAGCAGTGTGACGAAGGAAAATGAAGTCCGACGATGACTGGGGACGTCCATCTTTGAGATATGAAATAATGGCCATCCCCAGTTCTTTGCTTAACGGCAATCCGAGATTGTTGCCGGTTTTCTGTTGCGAAAGAGAGATGGTACTGTTTTTCCAATCAATATTTGAGAATCTCAAGGATACAACATCACTAATCCTGAGACCAGTTCTTGCCATGAGTAGGAACATGGCATAGTTGCGCTTGCCTGTCGGATTTTCCGTATCGATAGCTGCTAAAATTTGCTCTATCTCTTCCTTTGACCATGTTTGCGGCAGCTTGGCCGGGGTCCTTTTGAATTCAGGAAGCTGAAGAGAATAATCTTGCTTTGTGATTCCGTGTTGATATAACCAATGAAGATACACAGCAACCTGACGGCAACGCATTCTACGAACATTCATACAGATTTCATCAGCGCTTCTCATGGCCTCTGAAAAACAGTTAATAGTATCCATATCAATGCCCTCCGGCGTTGATGTATGGGACACATGAGTTGCCAGCAAAAAGATTCTTAGTCCGGATATAGTATTGTCCAGCCAGGATTTTGAATAGTTTTGCTCTCTGCAGAAATCCAGAAATCTTGAAAAGAACAAATCAAATCCATCATCAGCTATTGTTGTTATTCCCCGGACTTTTCTGCGACAGATCTCACCGGTCCTTAAAAACTCATCAAGTGCGCTCATATGACGTCTGGCGTGCCGCATTCGTATATCAAGCTTTTGATCAATGGCATTCACATCGACACCGAAATAGCGAAGTAGGAATTTCTCCGCTGTTTCACGATCGTAAAAAGGTGATGATGAATAAGCTCTGAACTTATTCCATGTTGCTTTGTAAACACCGAGCGTGTTCTTTTTGTAACCTTGGTTTAACAACCATTGTTCCGTTTTTTTCATCAGTTCAAGGATGGGAATAGATATTATTTCTGACATTGTACGAACCTCCTGTGATTATTGGCAGAGAGTCAGCCTCTACGTTATGTAGAGTAACACAAGACTGTGAACTGCCAATAACCAAGTAAAATCAGGAGATTAGAAAGGAGATTAAATAATGCTACACATAACAACTAACTACACATTATAGACGATGGCAACCGGGTCATCGGCAAAGGGGTAACTTGCACCGATGAAGCCGCCCACCGCTTCCTGCAAGGCTTTCAGGTCGCTATCGATCTCGACCTGCTGCGGAAACTGTCCCGGTGCAATTTTCAGCACCGACAAGGTGTTTTCAACCATGCGAATCCTCCTTTCCGTTCAGACTGATTTCGCCGCTCCGTGCAGCCTGCATCAAAGCCGCCACGAAGAAGCCGAAAATGGCACCTGCTTCAAAAAATGCGAAACCGACAAAAAAGTTCAGCATGGCGCACCTCAGTCGATGCAGATGCAGGTCAGCTTCTGCCCATCTGCCATCAGGGTGGTGCTGTGACTTTCCAGATAGGTCTGGAAACGATAAACATCCTCCACCGTCAGGGATACGATGGTGCTGTGCCCATCGGTACGGTAGAAGATGACCGGACCGGTCAGGTACCGCTTGCCTGCCAACTTGAGGACCTGCGCCGGATTGTAGCTGATAAACAGCGGCGCACCCTTCACGGAAATCAGGGCATCGTCCTCGTCAAAACAAGGCAGAACGGAAGGGGCATCCTCCTCCATGATAATGGTCAGCTCCATGTCGGGACCGATGGCGGCAAGGTATACATCCTTGCCTGCTGCCTCGGTCAAACAGGATGCCGCCTGCTTCAGCATGGTCAGGATGTTCACATCCACCGTGATCTGCGGGGCGTGAGTTGCGGAGTGAAAAGGAATCGTATTGTTCATAGGCGTTACCTCGTATAATAAAATAGTAGTATTTATAGACCGCTCTCCAGCGGAATGCTACAATAGTTTCAGGGTGCTGTGGATTGGTGAGGCGTTACTACCGCAAAGACGGTTTTTGGGAGGCTCCAACCACAGCTTCTTTGTTGAAATGTTAATCAGTTAGATACCGCCAGACGGTTTATTTAGAACGAGGTTACAAGAGCAAAGAAGTCTGTGGTCCTGAACAGCATCGAAATAAATACGCCGGAGGTATCAAAATGGTTTGTGTTGGAATTGACGTTGCCAAGGATAAGCACGACTGCTGTATTCTCGACTCGGACGGAACGATTCGTGCCGACTGCATTACCATCCCCAATAACATGGATGGCTTCAAGCAGCTGCTTCAGACGATTCGAGACTGTACCAAAAAGTCAGACAAAATAAAAGTAGGACTTGAGGCTACCGGACATTACAGCTACAACATTCTTGGATTTCTTCTTGACAATGACCTGGCCGTCTATGTCATGAATCCTTTGCACACCAACCTGTACCGAAAAAGTCTCAGCCTTCGCAAAACCAAAACCGATCGTGTGGATGCAAGAACGATTGCAACTATGCTATTGTCCGATGTAGACCTCAAGTCCTACACGGATACAGCATACCATAACGAAGAGTTAAAGTCACTAACAAGATACCGATTCGATAAGGTTCGTGAAAGAGCCAAGCTGAAGCAGTCAGTGTCCAGACTGGTCACGATTCTGTTTCCAGAACTGGAGAAGCTCGTTCCCTCTCTCCATATTGCTTCGGTTTATGCGCTCCTCAGTGAATATCCCGGTGCAAAACAGATTTCAGAAATTCATCTCACCAAGCTGACAAACCTTCTTGCGACAGCATCCAAGGGTCGTTATGGCAAAGATAAGGCTATCCAGATTCGAGATGCTGCCAGAACTTCCATTGGTTCCGTTATGCCTGCTAAATTTCTGGAACTGAAGCATACCATTAAACTCATTCGGGAACTCACCTCCGAGATTGATGAAATTGAAGTTTCTATTCAGAAAATCATGGATGAACTGAATCCACCGATTCTTTCTATTCCCGGTGTCGGTATCCAGTCAGCAGCCATGATTCTTGCTGAAATCGGTGATTTTTCCAACTTTGAATCTCCTGACAAAGTCCTTGCTTACGCTGGCTGCTCTCCATCTACATACCAGTCCGGAAAACTTACAAACTGTTACGCTCACATGGAGAAGCGTGGTTCTCGTTATTTGCGATATGCCCTCTACAACGCAACCAAGTACGTCTGCCACTGGAATCCCGTCTTTGCTGAATATCTTGCCAAGAAACGTGCTGAAGGAAAGCACTACAATGTTGCCTTATCCCATGCCACGAAGAAACTTGTGCGGCTAATCTATGCCTTGCAGAAATCTGGCAAAGCATATCTTGTAGCTGCCTGATTCTCTCCAGAGCCTGAGCCAAATCCAAGAACAACTTAGCTGGCACAGCGAACCCTTGACAAACCGAAGCATTCAAATGCTATTCTGTTTCTGCGAGGGTTGGCCGGGCTTGCTTTGCTATTCTCTCCGTCGCCCTCGCTGCATTGATTATGGCATTTGAATGCTGTTTGTCAGGGGCAGCGGTCGGCAGACGGATTTTTTCATTTTGGGGCTTGACTTTTAATAGTTAGTCTCCAAATTTTTGCAAACAAAAAGACCCCATCGGGTCTTGCGTTACGGGTCAGCGTTCGTTGCGGCGCTGCTGTTTTTTCTGCCACGCATCCAGAAGCTGGATGATCTTCTCCTCCATCTGTTTGGGCGTGTAGCTGCGTGGGAAATACTTCCGCAGGGTCTCGTTTTTGATGGTCACGGTGTCTTTCTCGCTCTTTTTCTCCTGTCCCATGACATCAAAGGCTTTTTCGTAGCTGAACTCTCCCTGCTGTGCCATCTTTTTCAGTTGCTGCGCTTGGGAAAGGGACGGCGCATTCTGGGTGTCCTCCATAGCTTCTAAAAAATCCCGCTGTTGGCTTTCGTCCAGATAGGACAGCTCCACAGCGGGATTGAAGGCAATTTTCTTTTCATCTACCATGTCCAGCAATTCGGGAACAAGGTTGGTCAGGCGGATAAAACGCTGGACTTGTCTGCCACTTTCCTCGTTTCCTTTTCCGACCAAATCAGCCGCTTCCAACTTCCCGACAACTTGTCGGGAAGTTAAATCCGACCTAGCACCTTGATTTTTTAGAGCTTCCAGCTTCATTTTGTAGGCAAAAGCCCTCTCGCTAGGCAGGATGTGTTCACGTTGCAAATTGGAATCCACCATCAATATCACAGCAGCATCGTCCGACATCTGCCGCACAATGACCGGCAGGGTGTCCAGCCCGGCAAGTTTCGCCGCATACTGACGGCGGTGCCCGGAGATGATCTCGTAGCCGTCACCATCCGGGCGGGGACGGGCAATCAGCGGAGCCAGCACACCGTACTGAGCGATGCTCTCCACCGTCCGGGTCATGGCTTCATCGTCCAGCACCTTGAAAGGGTGGTTGGTGAAGGAGTGCAACGCATCAATAGGAATCTTCCGTACCTGCTCCTGCTGTTCCTCCTGTCGGTTTTCCTCGGTGGAGAACAGGTCATCTAGCCCTTTCAGAGCTAAGTTTTCGCTGTCGATCGGCATCCGCCAGCACCTCCTTTGCAAGAGATTTATAGGCTTCTGCCACCTTGCCCTTGGGGTCATAGGCAAAGATGCTTTTGCCTGCCGCACTGGTTTCAGCCGCTCGGACAGACCGTGGGATGGTCTGCTCAAACACCTTCAGGTGCTTTCCGTATGCCTGCCGGATCAGATTGCTGATCTGTTTCCCGTAGTTGGTGCGGCTGTCGGTCATGGTCAGCAAAATACCCTCGATTTTCAGCTTGGGGTTGATCTGCCGTCGGACCTTCTGCACCGTCTGCAAAAGCTGTTCCAGACCTTTTGCGGAAAGATACTGGGCCTGCACCGGAATCAGGGCAGCGTCTGCCGCCGCCAGTGCGTTGATGGTCAGCATCCCCAGCGAGGGCATACAGTCCAGCAGAATAAAATCGTACTCCCGTTTGGCACTGTCCAGCACCTGCTTGAGCATCTTTTCCCGGTTCATGCTGTTCACCAGCGCTACTTCCAGCCCTGCCAGTTCGATGTTGGCCGGAATCAGGTCAACGCCCTCTGCGTGGTGCAGAATGCCCTCGCCGGGCTGGATGGGCTGGTCGTTCATAGCTTTCTGCATCAGGGTGGAAAGGGTGGTAGGCAGTTCATCAGGCTGCTGCCAGCCCATGCTGATGGTCAAGCTGCCCTGTGGGTCGGTGTCTACCAACAGGACTTTCTTGCCCTCCATTGCCAGCCCAATGCCTAAGTTCTCACAGGTGGTGCTTTTTCCCACACCGCCTTTTTGATTGGTGACTGCGATAATCGTAGCTTTCTTTGCGATAACATCACCCCGCTTTCGGAGAACCGCGCGCAAAGTCGTGGTTCGCTTTGTTCTGATAGTAGAGGTTCATGGTGGTGGGCGCATTGTAGAGCATCGCCAGCAGATACTGCTTCATGTTCCGCACCGGAGCGGTGTTTTCTGCCAGCGAATCCAGCACAAAACGGATGTGGTCGGCATTCAGCTTTTTCAGCCGACTGCATACCACCTCTGTGGGCTTGTCATCTCCGGCGATCCGCAACATCTTGCGTTTGGTGGAACAGGTATCCACAAGCAGGTCTACGATCTGGTAGATGGTGTCCTCGTCGTCCGGGCAGAGCCGGAGCAGAAGGTCTACCTCCAACGCCTGATAAAAATAATCCTCAAGCTGTTCCCGGATGCCACCGGAATAGATGGGGTCAGGATCGTTCCACTCTGTCTTATTCTTATCAGTCTTATTTGCTTGCGGTTTTAGCTGCTCCAGAGTTGCGCTTTCAGCAGCACCAGAATTGCTGTTTGGGCAATTCTGTACTTGCGCTTTGGGCAAGCCGGAGGAAAAGTCCTTGACGTAGATCAGGCTGGGTCTGCCCAGACCACGGCGTTTGCGCTCGATGAGGTCGATGTCCTCCAGTTCCCGGAACAGCTTGACCGCCTTGTGCTCGGCGCAGCAGAGGGATTCCTGCACTTCCCGGACGGTGTAAATGATATACACACGACCTTGCTCGTCCAGCCAGCCGTTCTTTGCAGATAGGCTCATGCGGTCCAGCAGAATGCCGTACAGCGTCCGGGCATCGGTGGAAAGATGCCGGAAACGGTGGTCTTGGAACAGTGCCTTGGGAATGCGGAAATAGGAGAACAACTCGCCCGACTGACCATAGAAGTAGTCCAGCGTCATTTGGTGTGTCCTCGGATTTTCAACTGTATGGGTGTGTTCATGTGGAAAACTATCCCTCCTTCAAAAATGAACGTAAAAATAGGTTGACATTTACAAGAAAGAACGCTTACAATGGTGATAATCAAAGTGTCAACCGATGTAACAGGAGAAGATGCTTGTATGCTCAATGTTTTTTACGGTGATATGCCGAATGTGATTTACAATACAGCAGTCTATTTCAAGAACACTTATGAAGATGCGTGGATCACCGAACCGCTTTCCCGTGAGATGATACAGGACGTAGATCATTCCACCGTGCTGGACGGTGGTGTGATCGACAGCCCCGTATTGGGGAAAATCCCTCCGGTGCAGTTGTCTGGCGGTGTCAAAACGCTGATTCTGGTCGCCAATGAGCCGGATAAGGTGTTCAATGCCTCGACTTGCGGAGATAACTGCGCGAAGTGGCTCTTAAAAATTGCAGAAGAAAAAGATGTTACCATCAACCTCCGCCATCTTATGAATTTTGGAAATGAACCATTTACGATTCATATCTTGAATACGAATCAGATCGTTCACTCGATGAAAGAGCTTATTCCGATTGCCGGACTTTATGTGTGAGGATGCTTTATGGTAGGAGCATATCGAGTCGTTATACAGAACAAGAAAATCAAGTTTGATTTTGAAATACGCCGGAACATCACGATCTTGCGTGGAGATAGCGCCACAGGAAAAACAACGCTCGTGGAGATGATTCGGGAATACGAGGAACTAGGCCCGGACAGTGGAATAGAACTGCAATGCGAGAAGGATTGCGTTGTTCTTTCCGGGCGGCAGTGGAAAAAACAGCTTGCCGACCTTTCGCAGAGTATTGTTTTTATTGATGAAGGGAATGCTTTTACTGCTTCAAAGGAATTTGCCGCAGCGATTCAGAAAACAGACAACTACTATGTGCTCGTCACGCGGGAAGGACTTGAAACATTACCGTACAGCGTAACGGAAATTTACGGCATCCGGGCATCCAAACACTTCGGAGACTTGAAACAGACCTACAATGAGTTTTTCCGAATTTACGGAAAGCCGATGGGACTGGAGAAACTAAAACCAACGGCAATCATTACAGAGGATTCCAATTCGGGGTTCCAGTTTTTTCAGGCTGTTTGCGCCGAAAACGGAATTTTCTGCGAATCTGCTGGTGGAAAGTCCAACATTTTCAAAATGCTGTCCGACCGTGCAGGGGAGAATGTTCTGGTGGTTGCAGACGGTGCGGCATTTGGTTCGCAGATGGAGCGCATTATGCAACTGCTTGCCCTCCAGCCGGATTCTCATATTTACCTGCCAGAATCGTTTGAATGGTTGATTCTTCGTTCTGGATTGCTCGAAGATGCGGAGGTCGATGAAATTCTGAAATCGCCGGAAAATTATGTGGAAAGCCAGCAGTATTTCAGTTGGGAGCGCTATTTTACGGCTGTGCTGATGCAAAAGACCGCTGACAGCTATCTGAAATATACGAAGTCAAAACTAAATCCGGTGTACTTGCAGGAACACGAAAAGAAAGCTGTTCTTTCGGAGATGTCCCGTATCCAGCTCGACAAGAAAGACATATAAATCCCTACTAAGCAAACAGGACTGCCTCACATACATTGCGCTGTGGAGCAGTCCTGTTCGTTTAATATGTAATTGTCATTGCACCTTCATGGCAGTCCTGTGCATAGGTGCGGAGCAGATCGAGGTGCTTTGAGGATTTTCGGACGATAGCCGTTGCACGGTCGCCGGACATAAACTCAACGACCGCAAGCCGTGGAATCGTCAGTGTGCCACGGATTTTGAAGCCCACAAGGATCTTCTGATTGCACCATCGCTGGATGCTTTGTGCAGAGTAGCCCGTCAGTTCTGAAACTACCGGGGTGGTCAGCAGATCATCATATCCAGCGGTGAGCTTTTCCCACATGGTATACAGCCCTGTTTTTTCCGGCTCTGTAAAATTGAAGCGGATGATCACTGCAGCAGGCTTGTCCGGGTGCCGCTTGGAGCAGCCGTTCTTTCCGATATAAAAGCCCGCTGGCACTTTATACTTTTCGGGGTTATCTTCACGGTCACACAAGTAGGTGATCACATCGTGGGTCGCAATATGGTATTTGCGTGTTTTCTTTCCTGTATTGATACACGGAACGAGACCGGAATCCAGAAGGTATTTTGCGTGTTGCTTGTTGATGCGGGCAACACGGTAGAACTGGTCTTTCGTCATTCCGTTGGGGTATTCTTCGAGAATTTTATAGCACTCTAACAGCGTTCTCATGTTCATCCATCCTTTGCTGCTTTGATTTTGTCAGCGTCAGAAGCAACATATTGTGTGGATGGATTTTGGCTCCCGGAATCTCTCTCGCCCGTTCTCTCCAACGGGCGTAAAATCTCTCCCAATTCTCTCCAAAAGGCAGATTTTTCTGCGTTTTGGAAAGTGGGTTCAAATCCGCATGGGGCCTAGTGATTTTGGATCTTGATGAAATTTTGAGCGTAAATTCGATGGTTCGTATCTTCTGGCAAAGTGGGCTAATTACCTCTATCTTCCACCAAGTACCGTGAAGCAGGAAAAACTCGAAATCGTTTTGTCCTTAATCGGGCACGTGGGTTCGAATCCCACCATCTCCGCCAGAAGTCGCAGATTCAAACGAATCTGCGACTTTTTCTTTTGCATCAAGCAGAGAAAGACCGCTTTTGCCTCATCACAGTATGCTTTATACATGAACGATAAATCCATAATTATTTGGGGAGCTTGGATTCTCCCAAAAGGTTCGCAATGACCCCAGCCGACCCTTCCTTGCTCTTGTAATCGAGATGTGCGTAGATGTCAGCGGTGGTAGAAAAGGTACTGTGCCCCAGCCACTCCTGAACCTGCTTCATGGATACGCCGTTCATCACCATCAGGCTGGCACAGCTGTGGCGCAGATCGTGGAAGCGGATGCGGGGCAAGCTATACTTCCGAAGCAGCCAGTCGAAGTGCTCCGTCACGAAGTTCGGGCGGATCAGCTTGCCTTCCTGATCGGTGCAGACGAAATCCAGATACTCAGTGCTGTAGCTCTTCTTGAACAGCTTGCGGTAAAGCTGCTGCTTTTCCTTCTGCTTCAGAAGTTCTTCTTCCACAGCTGGGATCAGCGGCAGAGTACGGCAGCTGGTCTTGTTCTTCATCACATCGCTGACCACAGGAACGTACTTGCCGTTCACCAACTGTTCCGTCACCTTGTGATTGATGGTGATGGACTTGCGCTCAAAGTCGATAGACGACCACTTCAACCCCAGTACCTCGCTGCGGCGCAGACCGTAGTAGGCTGTAATGAGGATGCAAAGGTGCAGAGGGTCATCCTGCGATACTTCCAGCAGCTGCTGGACTTCATCCTTGGAGTAGAAGTTGGGCCGGAAGCTGTTCTTCTTCGGGCGGTCAACTTTCAGCATCGGGTTGGTTTCCAGATAATCCTTGCGGACGGCATCCTTGAATGCCTTGCCGAAGATGGCGTGGTAGTGAATGACTGTGTTGGTGGTGTAGCCCTCCAGCAAGATCTTCTCCTGAAACTCATCCAGCACCTGCGGCGTGACCTCACACAGCTTCAAGCCCAGCGGCTCAAAATACTGCGTGATGCGCCCGGTGATCATCCGATTGTAGCTGATAAAGGTTGCAGGCTGGATGGATGCTTTATGGACTTGCACCCACTCGTTGAGATAGTCCAGAAACAACATCTCCGACTTGTTGACGGGCTGGAGGGGCAGCGGCAGGGGCTTGGCGGTTTTAGCATCTACTTTTTCGTAGGCTCCGCCCCGCCCTGTGGGCAGCTCCCCGGTCTCATCATAGCGGAGCAATACTTCCCGGAGCATGGATTCTGCCTTGCGCTTGTTGCCCCGGACGGTCAGACCTGTGGAGATCCACTTGATCTTCCGCTTGCCGTTGGCATCATAAAGATTGATCACGAAATAGAAACGTCCATTTTTCTCTTGGACAGACCCTGTAGTTTTCATCATAAACCTCCTTTGGGTCAACAGGCGTGCTGTCCGTTGCTGCACCCACAGCATACCACATCCAGCGGCGGATTTCCAGCCGGGAAGGTGCTCTGCCCGGTGAGCAGGAACTCGATCACACTCAGCTTTGGGATACGGTAGGTGCGACCGATTTTAAGCGCAAACAGGCGGCGGGAACGGATCAGTTCCCCGACCGTGTGGCGGTTCAGACCAAGCATCTCCGCAGCCTGCTGAAGGCTGACGGCATCGGGGTAACCGGGAAACATCTGGGAATAGGCATCGTTAAACTTCATAGACCCTCCTTGGATATGGCAGATGATCATGCCGTGAAAACTGATAATTTGAAAAAGCTTAGATAAAGCTTGAGGATAAAAGCGATATGTAAGAGAAGCCGGCTAACATGCTGACTTCCCGAAAAATATGTTAAGGTCTCCCATATTCGCCCTCGGCACCCTAGGAGTGGGGAATCGTCCAGCAGCGGGCTTGCACCGCACCATTGGCATTTCAGCCACCCCGTCTTCGTTATGACCGGGCTGCGAGTTACAGAAGTACCTTTTGTGAAGTACCGGACGATTGAACTATTCTGTTTTCAAAGAACAGAGTTTTATAGAAAATCTTCGAAATTTAAGGCTTCCGAAAAATTGTCCCTCTAATTGGTAGGCATCGAGAAAGGCCAAAAAGTAACCCGAAAAAGAAATTTGTTAAAAAGTTCTTGGAAAATATAGCCGAAGTAGCTTCTTGGTTAAAATAACGTCGGTCCATGGGGTAACCGATGGAGGGCGAAACTTTGCAACAATGGCGGTGCCTGAAGTTGAAAGTGGTCTTGAAAAAAGATGCCCTCAATAGGTAGCCGACGAAAAAGGCCAAAACGTAGCAATGCTTTTGAAAATTAACAAAAAAGTCACAATTTGCATTTGCAAATCGTGCGTCTGCTATTAAACGGAATTGTCATAATAATCATACGAGTACAAGCAAACCTTCGTGAAAGAAGATACTCCGAAGAAATACCCCTCTATATACGGGCCCACGAAAAGGGCTATTCTGCACCCACCACTTACAATCTGTAACCAAGATGTAATCGTTCAAATTGATACTAGCCAGAAGAATCCTTCATAGCGTCAAAAAGTGTGTCACCTGCGGATAGGTGGCAATGTAAAGAGAGCTGACAGTAGTTTCAACTCTCGCGTCGCAGATAGGCTTACAGTCCGTCTGCGTCAATATGATATAGGTCTCCCATATTCGCCCTCGGCACCCTAGGGGTGGGGAATCGTCCAGCAGCGGGCTTGCACCGCTTCATTGGCATTTCAGCAACCCCGTCTTCGTTATGACCGGGCTGCGAGTTACAGAAGTACCTTTTGTGAAGTACCGGACGATTGAACT
>ENA-OZSX01000349-OZSX01000349.1-human-gut-metagenome-genome-assembly--contig:-NODE-349-length-15196-cov-5.260353_pt1 | contig 15196 bp, 21 predicted proteins | sample MGYA00244131_ERZ653984 | MGnify/ENA primary metagenome ERZ653984 (study PRJEB26926, sample SAMN06164778) | human gut metagenome | biome: ENVO:00009003; feature: ENVO:2100002; material: ENVO:00002003...
CGAGATTCATGAGCGTCTCGTGGGCTCGGAGATGTGTATAAGAGACAGATTCAAGATGGTGCAAATACTTCAAATATGTAATTGAAAAAAAGTATATATAAGAAATATGAAAAATATAACCAATATGGCTTTGATCTTGGATATTGAAGGATTGTTAAAGCTGAACCGGGGAATTCTGAACAGGCTTCATGTTTTGAAATTGCTTCACCACTTGTTCACTGTCCTTCAGATTGTCGGACACATTCAAAACAATTTGTTTTCCCCCATCAGATTCATAATCAATCACAAGAAGGGTGGAAACCTTGATTTTCTCTTTTGTCTGAACCCTACCGCCAACCATAGCCCCCAACGCACCGAAAGCCGCCGCACCCAAGATCATTCCCGGAACTGATTGCTGGATCACTTGTTGAATTTCCCGTTCATTCATTAACTGAACATTCTGAATCTTATTCAATGACAAATTGAATTCCTTCCAGTTCTCTTTTTTAGTTCCGATCAAGGCTTTCAAATTGAACCCTTCCGGGATCAGTTTTGCAATGATTGGTGTTAAAGCTGGAACTGGCAACCCATCAACCAAAGGGCCAACAGAAACAAATTCTTTTTTCTTGCCGAACAAAATGATCACCCCTTACTTAATATCTGTTTGGAGAGCAACGGCCTTTCCTAAAATTCTAATATGATCCAGTTCTTCCCCAGCAAAGCGCATAGTTTTGTATTGTGGATTTTCTGCAAACAACTGAATAACATTGCTTTCCTGATCATAGTACACCCGTTTCAAGGTTGCTTCATCATCAATTAGAACGGCGGCAATTTCCCCATCATCCACCATTTCTTGTTTGCGGATAAAAACTATGTCACCATCATAAATTCTGGCCCCAATCATGCTATCACCTTTGGCCCTCAAACAGAAGTCAGCTTTAATATTGGCTCCGGCTTCTATATACGCTTCAAACTGTTCATCAGCCAAGATGGGTTTGCCGCAAGCGATATTTCCAATCAAGGGGAATTTTTTTGTTTCAATGGGAAACAGGTTATCAAAAAATTTCAGGTTTTCTTTATCCAGTTTTTGATCAGGTTCATCCCACCCCATGATATAAGCCGGAGTGGTTTCTAAAGCCTCTGCGATGGCTTTAATTTTAGATTGTGTTAAGTTTCGCTGATCAAGTTCAATTTTATTTATTGAAGAACGGGATTTGTAACCAAGTCGTTTTCCAAGTTCATCTTGAGATAAACCAAGTTCTTCACGGCGATTTCGGATTCTACTTCCTATTGTAGACAAGTAAATTCCCCCTTTCTGTTACTAATTATATGGCGCTGTTGGCGTCTTGTCAACAACTTTTTATGTTTTTCAAAAAGAATGTTGACATTCGGCCTACATGGTGCTATTATGTGAGTGTAGACAAGTTGCCTACTCAAATTGAAGAAAGGGGTGATTGCCTTATGACCAACACAGAGCTGTTGCGTGAGAAAATCGACCAATCCGGTTATAAACTTCGGTTTATTGCCGAGAAGATTGGAATTACTTATCAGGGCCTTTTGAATAAGATCAATAACAGAAGCGAATTTCGGGCAAACGAGATTCAAGCCCTGTACGATCTTCTTGACCTGACGGAAGAAGAAAGAGTGGCTATTTTTTTCGCCTGTTAAGTAGGCAAATAGTCTACATCATAAGGAGGAAGTACCATGAATGAAGTAAGCCTGAAGCCGGTTATTGAAGAACTTGAAAGTTTGTTTTCAAAGTTCAACTCCCGGTTCTTTGCTGACAAGTTGGAAAAGCCCGTGATCACTGTTTCCCCGGATCACACCCGTGGGGCTTATGGATGGTGTACCGGCTGGAAGGCTTGGAAGGCCGGGGAAGATGAAGGTCACTATGAAATCAATCTGTGTGCCGAATATCTGAACCGCCCCTTTGAAGAAACCTGTGGAACCCTAATCCATGAAATGGTTCATCTTCAAAACCTTCAGGATGGTATTCAGGACACTTCCCGATCTGGCACCTATCACAATAAGAAGTTCAAAGAAACCGCTGAAGCCCACGGCCTGACGGTGGAGAAGGGCGAAAAGTACGGATGGCATAAAACCGCACTTGCCCCGGAAGCCCTTGAATTTGTTCAGAGCCTTGGGAAGAAAGGTTTCACCCTTGTTCGCCCCCGGCCTTTAGGCTTGAAGGGTTCCAGCAAGGGGGGGGGATCAAGTTCCCGGAAGTATGTTTGTCCCTGTTGCGGAACCATTATCCGGGCCACCAAAGAGGTTCATGTGATCTGTGCTGAATGTGATGTTGAATTTCAGGAGGAATGTTAGATGAATGTGAAGCTGACCAAGCGGAAGGCTTGGGAACTGATCAGCCGGATTCACCCCCGGTTGAACATCAAGCAGGAAGCCACCCCGCCTGATGTGGCGATTTTCACGGCTTACACCGGCCCTGAAGGGCTGGAAATCCGGTGTGAAAATGATTGGTTCAATCACAATGGCCGAATCAAGCTGACCATTTCCAATATGGACGGGGGAACTCCCATTGTCCGCTATTACCACCCTGATACCCTGAACCGGGATCATGTGGCGGAAGATGCTGAAAAAGAAGCCGATGCCAAGCAAGCCCGTAAAGAATGGGTTCAGACACTTGGCCCGGAACTGGCCCATAAGCTGGTTGATCAGTATTGGGAGGGCTGAACCGATGAAGAAGCCTTCCCTGTCCCGTCTCGGTAACGGGGGGGGGCTACCGGAATATTGGGTGCTATCCCTTTCAGGCGGTAAGGATTCCACCGCCCTTGGCCTTGAATGGCTGAAGCGTCACCAGCAAGACCCTATTACATACCCATTACATGAGGTCATTTATTGTGATACCGGAATGGAGTTCCCAGCAATGGTTGAACATATCAACCGCCTTGAACAGATTTTCACCGGAGCCGGAATCAAATTCACACAGTTAAAATCTGAAAAATCCTTTGAATACCTGATGTATAACTACCAACCCAAGCGGAGCAATCCCGCTTTGAAAGATAAATCTGGTTGGAGTTGGCCGGGACCAAAAGCCCGTTGGTGTACCAAGCACCTGAAAACCAGAGTGATCAACAAGTATTTGGATGCTTTGCGGAGCCAATACAACATAATCCAACTTATCGGCCTTGCCGCTGACGAACAGGCCCGATTAAAGCGGGAACATAACCAGAACCCGGAACACCGCCACCCTCTGGCGGAATGGGGTTGGACTGAAGCGGATTGCCTGAAGTATTGCTATGAAGCCGGGTTTGATTGGGGCGGTTTGTATGAGATTTTCCACCGGGTTTCCTGTTGGTGTTGTCCCTTTCAGAGCCTTGATGAATTGCGAAAACTGCGAAAGCATTTCCCGGATTTATGGACAAAGTTGTTGGATATGGAACACCGTACTTGGCGAACCTTCCGGGCTGATTATTCGGTTGATCAACTGGAAATCCGCTTTGCCTTTGAAGAAGAACGGCTGGCCGCTGGCCTACCAATCAACCGAACCCGTGAATTTATGTCAGCACTTCGGAAACGGCTTGAAGAAGCCGGTTTCCCGCAAATTACAAATCCAAAAACTAATGATGCTTGGTTTTGGGATGACGACAATTAGGAGGTTATAAGCGTGAACACTACTTTTGCAGAGCGTTTGAAGAACGCAATGGAACAGGCTGATATGAGCCAAGCGGAACTTTCCCTTCAATCCGGGGCTTCCAAGGCCGCAATCAGTCAGTATCTTTCGGGAAAGAACACCCCCGGCCCGGAGCGGGTGAAGGCTTTGGCTGATGCCACCGGCACAACCTTTGATTTCCTGATGGGGTACGGCGGCGCACCGGCCAAGGATGCCCCGCCCCCGGTGAAGAAGATCAGCGTGAAGGAAGCGGCCCGGTGTATGGGCAAATCTGATCAGTTTGTCAGGATCGGCCTTCAGCGTGGCCTTCTGCCTTTCGGTAACGCTGTTCCCGGAACCGGGAACAACTGGAACTATTACATTAACCCCACCAAATTCAGGGAGTATGTGGGCGCTGAAGCGTTCAACAGCTTCTTTGGCTTGACTGCCTAAATGAAAGGATGATGAAGATGAAAACCCGTTTTGATGGGAACCTGTGGATTGGTGCAGGTGGGCAGGTTTTCCGCCCGGTAGAAATGGAAACCGATCACCTGTTGAACACTGTAAAGATGTTGAAGAACCGTCCCGCTGTTGTGGTGGCTATGGTTGTTCGTGACATTGAAGCAACCCCTGATTGTTGCCCCTTTGATCCCTTTGGGGGTGGTCATTCTGGAATGGTGAAACAGTCTTTGTTCAACATCACTTCCATGACCCCCGAACAGATTAGCGCCTATGCGCTGAACAGCCCCTTGGGAATGGCGCTGAAAGCTGAACTTCTTTCCCGTGGCGTAAATGTGGAAAACTACCTTTCCATGATTGAAGCGCCTGAAGCCTTATGATTACGCTATTCCAGCACCAGCAACAGGCCCTTGATCAGACAGAAGGCCACAACCGTTGCGCCTATTATCTTGATATGGGCCTTGGGAAAACCTTTGTTGGTTCAGAAAAAATGATGAAGCTGAATACCCGAATCAATCTTGTGGTTTGTCAGTGTTCAAAGGTTCAAGATTGGGTTGAACATTTTCAAGATCACTACACCCAGAACTGTGTGTTTGACCTGACCAACCCCAAAACCTTCAAATGGTTCTTTGAACAGGTTCAGTGTGAGGTTCCAACCCTGATGATCGGTGTGATCAATTATGAACTGACCTTCAGACGGAAGATTTTGAAAACCCTTTCCGGGTTCACATTGATGCTTGATGAAAGTTCCCTGATTCAGAATGAAACCGCCAAGCGGTCAAAGTTCATTCTTGAATTGAACCCTGAAAATGTGATCCTTCTTTCTGGTACACCCACGGGCGGCAAGTATGAAAAGCTGTGGAGCCAATGCCGCCTTTTGGGATGGAACATATCAAAGGAACTGTTCTGGAAGCAGTACATTGAAACGGAATGGGTTGAAGATGATGGGTTTTGGCGGAAGCGGATTACCGGATATAAGAATGTTGATCGGCTGAAAAATAAGCTGGCTGAACATGGGGCTGTTTTCATGACCACTGATGATGCCGGGATTGACCTTCCTGAAAAGAACATGATCCAAGTGAAAACCCGGCCTTCCCCCCTTTATTGGCAGTTCTGGCGGGAACGGGTTGTAAGTATCAACAGCGAAACCCTTCAAAAGTTTGAATTGGATTCTGATTTTTGGGGTTCCAATGAAAGCTATGAACGGGAACTGATTGGAGATACCAGCCTAACCCGCCGCCTGTATGCCCGTCAGCTTTGCGGCCTATATAATCCATACCGGTATGAAGCCTTCCGGGATTTGGTGAACAGTACGGAAGATCGGTTGATTGTGTTCTATAACTTCACGGAAGAAATGGAGCGCATGAAAAGGATTGTACAGGGTATGAACCGTCCGGTTTCTATCCTGTCCGGTGAAGTAAAAGATTTGGAAGCCTATAACTTCCATTCTAATTCTGTAACTTTCATTCAGTATCAGGCCGGTGCTATGGGTGGCAATTTCCAGAAGGCCAACAAGATCATTTATTTCAGCCTTCCCCAAGGTTGGGAATTGTGGGAGCAATCCCAAAAGAGAATTCACAGGATGGGGCAAAAACGCCCGTGCTTCTATTATCTGCTGATCTGCCCCGGTACGGTGGAAGAAGATATTTTGACCACCCTGAATATGAGAAAGGATTATAACGATGAACTGTTCAGAAGATATGAAACGGCAACGCTATAAGGCCAAGAAAAGCCAATGGTTCCGCCGTATGTTTACCGTGGCCCTTTTGATGGGAGTTTTGATTGGCTTCCTGATGGTGAAAATTCCGGTCTGGCTGACCGCCCCGGAGCCTGAAACCAAAGCGGTTTTGTTTGGCACCTATACCGGACAAGCCTTGAAGGTTCAGAATGATGGAGCCATTGTTCAAGCTGGTGATTTTACCCCTTTGGATGTGCCGATGGATGAAAGCCTTCAGGAATACACCTATTGGATGGCGGATGCCTATGATATTGATTTTGCTTTCCTGATGGGCCTGATCCGCAATGAAAGTAACTTCCAAGTGGATGTTATCAGCGGAACCAATGATTACGGCCTGATGCAGATCAACCAAAAGAACCATGAATGGTTGTCCAATGCTGTTGGTGTAACGGATTTCCTTGATCCTTACCAGAACATCCAAGCTGGCCTTTATATCCTTGGGAGCCTGTTTGAAAAGTATGATGATCCCCACATGGTTCTGATGGCCTACAACATGGGTGAGGGCGGCGCTTCCAAACTGTGGGATCAGGGGATTTACCAAAGTAAGTATTCCAACCGTGTTTTGGAATATCAAGAAACCTACATAAAGGAGTTGAACGAACATGATCAAATGTGAAAATGCTTGTCCACTTGGGCGGTTTAATGTCTGTTGCCAATGTTGCCCGGAAAACAAAGGTTGCCCGGAAGCCTGTGAATATGAGCCGGGTTCCTGTGGGGAATCAGCTTTTGACGAGGAAAGCGGCCTTGTAGCTTTCCAGAAAACCCAGCTTGCCACCCTGAATGCTATTGCTTCCCTGACCGCCCACAAAAAGGCGATTGAGGAACAGGAAAAGACCATGAAAGCGGCCCTGTATGACGCAATGCAGAAGTTCGGGATCAAGAAATTTGAATCCGATGTGCTGAACCTTACCTTTGTGGAGCCTACCAACAGTACCAGCATTGATTCTACCAAGCTGAAGAAGAAATACCCTGACATTGCCGCCGAGTGTTCCAAAACCACCGCCAAGGCCGGTTATGTGAAGATCACCTTGAAGGGTGGTGGAGCCGATGCCAAGGGATGAATTTTGGGATGCCCTGAAGGAACACGCCCACCAGAACCACCAAGAACGGGTTGCCAAGAACCCTGACCGGATCGCTTTTGCTATCCAGCAGTTTGAAGCCCACGGTATTGAATACCAGTTGAAGAACCCGCAGACCGGCCACTTCCATTGTTGGCGGAAGTCTGATGATCAACTATTTCAGTTCTATGCCGGAACCGGCAAAATTCAGGGGCTTCAAACCCGTGGAATTCACAACCTGATCAAGCTGTTGGAGGGGGTAAACTGATGGAAGAAACCAAATTCCTTACCCCAAAGGAACATGAAGCCTATATCAATGATTTGAATGATGTTGTTCATAGCACATTGAAATCAGTGATCAAGTTGGCTGATAAATTCAATGTTGATCGGGATAATGCGATTCAACATTTTGCAACCCTGATCCACACCATGTCACAGATTGCCACATTCCAGCATTGGGAAGGGGTTGATCCCTAATGGCCGGTGAAAAAAACTTTGAAAATCGCTTGAAGAAGTGGTTGGAAAGTGAAGGGATTTACCCCTTGGGTGAACCTGTTGACCGTATGAGCGCCCCGCCCTGTGGCTATTGGGAAAAGCGTTGGGGCGGCGGAAGGTATGTGAAAAGCGGCCTTCCTGATATGCGGATCACAATAAAGGGGATCGCCCTTGAAGTGGAGTTGAAAGCTACCAACGGAACCCCATCTGAACTTCAGAAGCGTAATATCAAGCAAATCAACAGTTCCGCTTGTTTCGGCTTTATCCTTTACCCGGAAGGGTTTGAAGCCTTCAAAGCGATTGTGAAAGGGGTGAAAGAATGCGAGTTTCCCACAGCCGGGTTGAAGTCTTTGATAGATGCCCATACAAATACCGCTTGCGATATGTGGAAGGGCTGAACACTATCCCGAACACTGAACCGGATAATGCCTTGATCCTTGGCACCGCCCTTCATACAGGCATTGAAGAAGGGGTTGAAAAAGCCCTTGATTTCTACCAATCCAGCTTCCCAATCCTGACGGATGATCATGTGAATGAAATGATGAAGCTGGAAGCCATGATTCCCAAGGCCAAAGCAATGTTGCCACCGGGCGGAACCTTTGAACTTCCCATTGGAAATGCTGATTTTGTCGGGTTTATGGATTATCTGGTTCCGGTTAAAGGTTCCGTATGGGGAGATCACTTGAATGAGTATGGCAAATATGCCCTTGCCGTTGAAGAACACAAGTATTTTGATCTGTATGACTTCAAGTATTCCAACAATGCCAAAAGCTATGCCGTTTCCGGTCAGCTTCACGAATATAAGTATTGGTATGAACTGACCCATCCCGGCCACCGGATCAGGAATATGTATTTCCTGATTGTTCCAAAGGTAAAAATCCGGCAGAAGAAAACAGAAACCCTTCAGCAGTTCCGGGGACGGTTGCAGGATACCTTGAAAGACGCTGAACCTTCTCTGATGCCGGTTCAGTATGATCCCCTGAAAGTTGTGGACTTCTTGACCGACACAAAGCACATGGTTGAAGCCACAGAATTTCCCAAGAACCCAAACCACTTTTGCGGGTGGTGTGAGTATGAAGAATATTGTATGAAAGGATGGGATTATATGCTACTCCCCAAGAATGAACGGCGTGATATGAACGCCACAAAAAAGAAGGTTGTGTGGATTTATGGCGCACCCTTCAGCGGCAAAACCTTTTTTGCAAACGCCTTCCCTGATCCTCTGATGCTGAACACGGATGGCAACATCAAGTTTGTGGATGCCCCCTATATTTCGATCCGGGACACTGTAACGGTGGAAGGGCGGCTGACCAAACGGCAGTTGGCATGGGAAGTCTTTGCTGATGCCGTGGCCGAATTGGAGAAGAAGCAGAATGATTTCAAAACCATTGTGGTTGATCTTCTGGAAGATACCTATGAAGCCTGCCGGGTGTATATCTGTGATCGTCAGGGCTGGAAACATGAATCTGATGATTCTTTCCGGGCATGGGATATGGTCACTTCCGAATTTCTGAACACCATTAAGCGGCTGGTCAATCTGGACTATGAGAACATCATCCTGATCAGCCATGAGGACAGAAGCCGGGATTTGACCCGCAAGAGCGGTGACAAAATCAGTTCTATTCGTCCTAACCTTCGGGAAAAGGTTGCCAACAAGGTTGCCGGTATGGTTGATCTTGTGGCCCGAATCGTGGCGGATGATAATGACCGGGTTCTTTCCTTCAAGGCTTCGGAAGTGATCTTTGGTGGTGGGCGGCTGACCGTTCATAACAAGGAAATCCCGCTGGATTATGATGCCTTCTGTGAAGTCTATGAGGAAGCCAACAGCAAGGCCGCAGGAGCCTTGAAGCGTGGTGGCAATACACCAGCTACCCCCACCCCTGAAATGACTGACAGCGGCGAACAGCGGCCCAGCAGACGGGGAAGAAAGCCCAAAGCAGAAGAAGCCCCGGCCCCTGATCCTGAAGCGGTTGATGATCCCAATGGTACATTTACACCGGGCGGCGGTGAAACGGATGATTCCGCCCCTGTGGAACAGACGGAACCCGACACCATCAACCTTCCCAAATGCCCGGACGCTGAACGCATTTTTGCCCAACTTGAAGAAAACCCGGAAATCCCCCTTTGCCCGTCTATTGATGCCGATCATAGATGCCATAAGGAAGGCGGCCCCGATGGTTGCCCCCTGTGGGATCGTCCCAAGGTAGAGGAACCCGCACCCAAGATGGATGTGAACCCGCCCCGGCGCACCCGAAAGAAGCGTGAAGAATAATGAGAATTGATCCTTGCCCTTGCGTGATCAGCTTGAAGGATGGTTCAGTTTACACGCTATTTGAGTTCCGCCACTTCTTGGAACTGGTGGAAGATTGCATGGGATATGATGCCGCAAAATGGCTGGAAACCCATGTGAAACAGGTGGAAAGGGCCGCTGATTATACTGACAGAAAAGTGAATTCTGATTTGATCGCCTATGAAAGTGATCTTGATAGTAACCGCAGAGCCTTTCAGGATATTCAGACGGAAGCCGCCGCTATTATGGAAGTTCTTCAAGGGAACCGGGTGAACCGTCAAAAGATCGCCCATTCCGTTAAAGAAATAGGTAAAATCATTTCCAATCAAATATAAGGAGGAAACTACTATGAAAAGTGATGCTCTGAACCATTTCAAAGCTGAAATGGAAAAGCGTGGCCTGTTCCGCAAGATTCAGGTGTGTGCCAACTTGATCCCCCCCCGCCCGGTGCTGACGGTGAAACCCTGATTGAACTTCACCGTTCTGCCGCCAAGATCGCCATTCAGAATTACGCCGAACATCATGAATATTTCTGTGATGTAATGGCGGAAGCGGCCATTGATCATCTGTTGAACACCGTTCTTTCTGATGATCTGTTCATCCCGAATGGTGGTTTTTCCCCTACGAAAGAAGAAGTTGACAACATGAACCGGGCCAAGGAAACGGCTGACAAAGCGGCCAAGATGCTTGATACTCTGTTCGGTGGGTTGGCTGATCTTCTGAAAACTCTTTAATAAATACATTTTTTGGAGGTAAAAAATTATGGCATTCGATTTTTCCAAAATTGATCGTACTGTTGATCTGAAGGGCCTTCAGGCCGATGTGGAGGAAGCCAAAAAGAACAGCGGTGGCGATTTCCCCACCATTCCGGCTGGCAAGTATGAAGTTCGTGTGGAAACCTTGGAGGTAAAGGGAACCAAGGCCGATCCTAACCGCCCCATGCTGGCCGTGTCCTTCAAAATTCTGTCCGGTGAATTTAAGAACCAGCGCCTTTTTATGAACCGGGTTCTGTACGGCACCAAGAACGATAAGAATATGATTGCTTCCGCAATCGGCTTCCTTGAAAAGCTGGATTCCGGTGTTCCTATCAGTTTCAATGGCTATGAGCCTTTCCGTCAGTTGGTGCTTGATGTGGCGGAAGCCATTGATGGGAAATTGGAATATGCGGTGGATTATGATGATTCCCGTTTCAATTCCATCACTATTGATGAAGTTTTTGAAGTTGAGGATTGAAAACCAGATTAAAATTTTTTACAATAATTGTAGGCAAAATGTCTACACGAAAAGGTTTTGAACCTTATCTTTCAAGGCCGGGGCGCTTGCCCCGGTTGGCCCCAAGGTGAAGCCTTCCCGTGGCGGGGCTGTTATCACTGATTCACCAAAGAATATTTAGAAAGTGGGTGAAATGATGGTTTTTTATGACTTCGAGGTTTTCAAGTATGATTGGTTGGTGGTATTCATTGACCTGACCGAAAAGAAAGAAACGGTGATCATCAATAACCCTGAACAGTTACGAAATTTTTATGAGAGCCACAAGGGAACTATTTGGGCCGGGTACAACAGCCGGAACTATGACCAGTACATTTTGAAAGGCATTTTGTGTGGGTTCAACCCCAAAGATGTGAATGATTGGATCATTGTTGAAGATAAGCCCGGTTACAGATTTTCCAGTCTGTTCAGGAATTTCCCGGTGATCAACTATGATGTGATGCCCAATCCGCCCATCAGCCTGAAAACTTTGGAAGCCTTCATGGGGCATTCCATAAAAGAAACCAGCATTCCCTTCAACATTGATCGGCCATTGACTGAAGAAGAACTTCGGGAAACGGTTAAGTATTGCCGCCATGATGTGGAAGAAACCGTGGAAGTATGGTTAAGGCGGAAGGAAGATGAATTTGATGCCCAAATGTCACTTGTGAAAGCCTTCCATTTACCGGCTTCGGATATTGGGCGCACAAAGGCCCAGCTTTCCGCCAAAATTCTTGGGGCCGTTTATCGGGATCACAATGACGAATTTGAACTTCAGCTTCCTGAAACCTTGCGGATTGAGAAATACACCGAGGTTCTGAACTGGTATAAGAACCCCTTGAACCGTGATTATTCCAAAACCCTTGAAATTGATATTGCGGGGGTTCCCCATGTTTTTGCATGGGGCGGCCTTCATGGGGCTATACCGCAATATTTCGGGGAAGGCAGTTTTATAAATGTTGATGTGGCTTCCTATTACCCATCCTTGATGTTGGTTTATAAGTGGCTTTCCCGCAATGTGGCCGACCCCGGCAAATATGCCGAAATCTATCATACCCGCCTGAAACTGAAGGCAGAAAAGAACCCTATGCAACAGCCTTATAAAATTGTTCTGAATAGCACCTATGGTGCTATGAAGGATCGTCACAATGCCATGTATGATCCCCGACAAGCAAACAATGTGTGTGTTGGCGGTCAGCTTCTTCTTCTGGACTTGATTGAACGGTTGGAAGATCATTGTGACATCATCCAAAGCAACACGGATGGTATTTTGGTCAAACTTCGCCATGATGATGATTTTGAACTGATTGACGATATTTGTTGGGAATGGGAAAAAAGAACTGGAATGCGCTTGGAATTTGATGAATTTCAGCGGGTTTTCCAGAAAGATGTGAACAATTACCTGATTGTTCCCGCTGGCCCTCTATTGGATGAAAAGGGGAAGCCCCGCTGGAAGTGCAAGGGAGCGTATGTAAAAAAACTGTCTGATTTGGATTATGATCTTCCCATTGTCAACCGGGCTATTGTGAATTACTTCCTTCATGATATTCCCCCGGAACAAACCATCACGGAATGTTCTGATCTTCGGGATTTTCAAAAGGTGGTCAAGATTTCAAGCAAATATAAATATGCCATTTATTCCCCGGTTATCACCCTTGAAAAGATCAGGGATGATAAGGGGCGCTTGAAAACTGTGAAACGGTTCAGCGGTGGAGAAGTTCAGACAGATAAAACTTTTCGGGTATTTGCTTCCACGGATCACAGCAAAGGCGGCATTTTTAAGGTTTCCGGGAAAATTGTAAAAGGCCGGGAGAAGAACCCGGAGCAGTTTGCAAATACCCCGGAACATTGCTTCATTGTCAATGGTGATGTGAACGGGGTTCCAATCCCGGATGAACTGGATAAAGCCTATTATATCAAAATGGCTTGGGATCGCCTGAAAGATTTTGGTATTGAACGGATTGGGGGGGGGATGTAAACAATGCAACTGTTCCGGGGCTATGTGCCAACCAAGGATAAACAATGCCTTGAAAAGTTCAAAGGCAGAAAGCGGCTGAACACCCTTGAAGATGTTCAAGACCTTGATGAATATGCGGCAATTCTTGGGGATGAAACCATTCTGATTGATGTGGACGATGGAAAAACATCTGATCTGCTATTTGAAATTGTCCAAGATTTGGAGTTGAAATGCCGGGTATATGCAACCACACGGGGAAAGCATTTCTACTTCAAGAACCCTGAAGGGTTTGTTGAAAAAGGCTGGACAAAACAGCTTTTGGCCGTTGGAATTGAAACGGATGCCAAGGTTGGGCGGAACAACAGCTATGCCATTATGCGCTTCAATGGGGTTGATCGGGAAATCATTCAGGATTGTCCAGAAGATGAAATTCAGGTTCTTCCCAAGTGGCTGACCCCTGTAAAAACCAACATGAAGTTCTTGGAAATGGAAGCCGGGGATGGACGAAACCAAAGCCTGTTCAACTATATTCTGACGCTTCAAAGCGAGGATTTCACAAAGGAAGAAGCCCGTGAAACCATCCGCATAATCAACCGTTACATTCTATCTGATCCGCTGTCAGATCGGGAATTGGAAACCATTCTTCGGGATGATGCCTTTCAGAAACCGGTGTTTTTCAAAGGTTCCACCTTCTTGTTTGATAAATTTGCAACCTATCTGAAGAACAACAACCATATTGTGAAAATCAATAACCAGCTTCACATTTACAAAGATGGAATTTATGTTCCCGGCCATGCGGAAATTGAATCCCAAATGATCAAGCACATTCCCCATTTGAAACGGGCCAACCGTTCTGAAGTTTTGGCTTATCTTGAAATTATGATTGAGGGAGAAGCCAAAACCACCAACCCCAATGTGATTGCCTTCAGCAATGGCCTTTATAACATCAAAGATGGTTCATTTAAGGATTTCACGCCTGAAATTGTGATCACCAATAAAATCCCGTGGCCTTATAACCCAGCCGCCCATTCTGATCTTCTGGATCACACTCTTAACCGATTGGCCTGTGATGATGCTGAAGTTCGGGCCTTGCTGGAAGAAATGGTGGGATATTGCCTTTACCGCCGCAATGAACTTGGAAAAGCCTTCATCCTGATTGGCGATAAGAGCAACGGCAAATCTACCTTTCTTCATGTGGTGAAGAATATGCTTGGAAATCAGAATATTGCTTCCCTTGACCTGAAGGAACTTGGAGACAGGTTCAAGACCGCTGAACTATTTGGGAAGCTGGCAAATATCGGTGATGATATTGGGGATGAATTTATTGCCAATGCGTCAGTGTTCAAAAAGCTGGTTACAGGTGATCGAGTGAATGTGGAGCGTAAAGGGCAAGACCCCTTTGAATTCAACAACTACGCAAAGTTCCTATTCAGCGCCAACAACATTCCCCGCATGAAGGACAAGACCGGAGCTGTTCAAAGGCGGTTGGTAATTGTTCCGTTTGATGCAAAGTTCAGCCCTAATGATCCTGATTTCCGCCCGTTTATTAAGGATGAACTGTGTGAACAGGAATCTATGGAATATCTGATTTTGTTAGGTTTGAACGCTTTGAAAACGGTTTTGAACAATGCCCGCTTTACCACTTCCAAGAGAGTTCAGGGGCAGTTGGATGAATATGAGCAGAACAATAACCCCATTATTGGCTTCATTCAGGAAGTGGGCCTTGATGGAATTGTAAATGAAGCCACTAAAACCGTTTACCGCCGATATAAAGAATACTGCATTGCAAATAACTTCCAAGCACTTTCCAATATTGAATTTTCCAGACAAGTCACAAAGCGTTGTGGGTTGAAAATTGTGGATAAATGGATTAGTAGAATTGGAAAGTGTCGGGTGTTTGTTGAAGAAAAGGATGGTGGAGAATGAGAAATCAAAACAGCATATTTACCACCTTGGGCGCTTCCAACCACGCCTTGGAAGAACGGGAACAGCATGATTATTATGCAACCGATCCAAAGGCCGTGGAACTGTTGCTGGAACTGGAACAGTTTTCCCCGGTGATATGGGAACCGGCCTGTGGGGAAGGCCACATTTCCAAGGTGCTTCAAGCCCACGGCCATGAAGTCATTTCCACCGATCTTGTTTACCGGGGATTTGGTGATCCTGAACCGCTGGACTTTCTGACGGAAACCCTTGAAGGATTTGAAGGGGATATAATCACAAACCCGCCTTATTCAATGGGCCTTGAATTTGTTCAGAAGGCGCTTGAAAGCGTCAGGCCCGGCGGGAAAGTGGCTATGTTCCTGAAGGTTCAGTTTTTGGAGGGACAGAAGCGGGGGCTATTCTTCAAGAGTACCCCCCC
>ENA-OZSX01000360-OZSX01000360.1-human-gut-metagenome-genome-assembly--contig:-NODE-360-length-15021-cov-9.083589_pt1 | contig 15021 bp, 17 predicted proteins | sample MGYA00244131_ERZ653984 | MGnify/ENA primary metagenome ERZ653984 (study PRJEB26926, sample SAMN06164778) | human gut metagenome | biome: ENVO:00009003; feature: ENVO:2100002; material: ENVO:00002003...
GAGATTCATGAGCGTCTCGTGGGCTCGGAGATGTGTATAAGAGACAGCAATAATACTATACCATGGTTGTTCTTTACCTTAATGTAATACTACTGTTATATATCTGGTCATTTATCTCCTTTTGTCGGATGCAAAGGTTGCCAAACCTCTTTTAGAAAACGAAAAGTTCAAGCGGTAAACCATTTGGAGCAGTTTCGTCCTCCGTTGGAGAGTAAACAGCTCCAAAACCTTTTCTTATTCATCGGCTTGGCTGAAAACTGCATCCGGCAACGGAGATAAACGACTGACGAAATAATAGCATAAAACAGCATAGCCCCCCCTTAATAAGGCAATTTTATCAATGCTGTTTTCATTCTTTTCAGAGGACTATTATTTTCGACAGAGAGAAATTTGGCAAGCGGCAGATTTCACTCCCTCAAAAATAATAGATTTGAATTGCTGTCCTCTTGCCTTTATTGGAAATTGTAGTACCTTTGTAGTGGCTTGTGCGAACGAGCCAAGCAATGTGGAAAGATGGGAACATCGAACCATCAATAAAGTACCGAAAAGAGGGAAAATACCCTCTACCACCGCTCTTTGAGTGTTAAGAAATAATAAAAAGGTTAAATCTTCACCTTTTAGAATGTACCCCTAAAGGTTATGCCCATATTTCTGACTTATAACTCACAAAATATTGAGTAATAACTGGTTGCAAATACTATAATCTTTAAATTGTTTCTGTTGCAAAGTTACCCTCCTGCGTATTCGCTTTGCTGTATCATAATCACGGATAGCATTACCATTTTCATCTGAATTACCGCAAAGCATACCAGAAGAATTCCGAAATTTTTTCGAACGGTATCTTATCCATCCGGTCATACAAGTCTACATGATTGGCTCCGGGAACGATATACAGTTCTTTCGGTTCGCTGGCTTCTTGATAGGCATCCTCACTGAAATAGCGCGAATGTGCATGCTCGCCTGCAATGAATAGCACGGGGCGTGGTGAAATCTCTTTAATCATGGCAAACGGATAGAAGTTCATCAATGCCGCCTGACTGGTAAAGCGTATACCTTGATAGCGCGGATGATAGCCACGCAAGGGGTTGCGATAGTAATCGAAAAACTCCTTCTGCACGGCATTGGCATTTCCCAGCAGTTTCTCCGGTGTGCCAAAGCGGATACGTGCTTCTCCCGTTTCTGCTTCCTTCCAACGTTGTTCGGCAACTTCATCCAACAGTTTGCGTCTTTGTTCATCCGTCATCGAATCCCCCAAACCGTTACGGGTGGCACGCCCCATATCATACATGCTCACGGTTGCCAATGCCTTGATGCGGGGGTCGAGAGAAGCCGCACAGACAGAGAACCCGCCGCTTCCGCAGATGCCAATCACACCGATACGGTTGCGGTCAATAAACGGTTGTAGTCCGAGCCAGTCTACAGAAGCACTGAAGTCTTCCACCAATGCGTCGGGCGATACCGTGTGACGCGGTTCTCCTCCACTTTCGCCTTGATAGGAAGCATCAAAAGCCAGAGTCACGTAGCCTCGCCGTGCCATTTCCTGTGCATAGAGTCCGCTACACTGTTCTTTCACAGCCCCGAACGGGTGTCCGATGATGAGGGCTGCATAGTGTTGCGCTTCATTGAAATCCTTCGGGAGGTACATTTCGGCGCAAAGCATGATATCATACCTGTTTTTATAAAAGACCTTACGGACAGTAATTGTCGGATCTGTTTGAAAAGTCTTTGCCGGTTCATCGGATTCAGAAAGCACCATTCCGTTCCGACAGCGTGCCGCCATGATAAGTACTTCGTCTATCTGAGCCTGTGTCACGCCGTTGTGCTTGGCATGGGCAATGTGAGTATTCAACTCATTCTTCACGCCGTCCAACACCGACAAGGCAGCCACAGTAGACAGTTCACGGGTACGCCAGTCGAGATTGTCACGGCTGAATATGTCACCGAACAGATGAGCTTTCAGAAATTGGTCCAATGCCGGAGCAAATGTCAGCACTTCTCCTAGTGCCGGACGACCGAACAGTTTCAGCTGGTTTTGTCCACCGACAACAAACATATCCGAACTCTTTACCGGAGAAGGCTCCCGTCCGGCTTCATCCTTTATGCCTTGTGCTGCACGCTCTTTGGTGAGATTCATCAGCGTAACCAATGCACCCATGCTGCGTGGAAAGCCGCAATAGGCATAGAGCTGGGTAAGTACTTCTTTTTCTTCGCTCACGGTCAGCCCACAGTCAAGTCCTCTGGCAAGGATCACTTTGAGGCTGTCCTGATTGCCACGTGCGGCATACATACTGATGGCGGCAATACTTTGTTCTTTCTTGCTTAACATATTGTCCTTGTTTTGTGCCTGCGTATAAACGATACAGCATATCAGGCAGGCGATGGTTGTAATTAACTTGTTCATATTGCTTTCTGTTTAGTGATGAATTTATAAGAACTTGACAAACGCCGGTCTTTCCAGTCGGATATTTTTTCCCGTATTCTTCAGTAACCCCGTATTTCGGTTTCTTTCGAATATCTGTATGCAGTTGGCATCCCTGCAAACCACTGCCAAATAGCAACCATCCGGAGAGATGGCAAAACTTCGCGGATAAAGACCTGTTGGCTGAAATCCTATTTGAACCAATGTTCCTTTTTGGGAATCAATGGAATAAACAATTATGCCATCTTCTTTCAAGTGCTTGGAAGCATAGAGGAATTTGCCATCGGATGAAACATGGATATCTGCATTTCCCTCTGCAACGAAAGGGTCGCAGACAATTGTTTGTAAACGTTCCAACTTGCCTTCATTATAGGAGAATACAGTTATTTTACCCGAGAGTTCACTGATGAGATAAGCAAATCTGCCATTCGGGTGAAAACATATATGTCGAGGTCCTGAGCCGGAATCCATCTGTATGCGGACTACTCTTGATTCATCCAACAGAGAATGAGCCTTACCTGCTTCCGGTCGTTTGCCTATCGGAAACAGATAGATACAATCTGTTCCCAAATCGGTAGCAAGAAGGAATTTGCCATCAGGTGTAAAGGTCACGCAATGCAGATGCGATTGTTCCTGCCTTTTTTTATTCGGCCCATTTCCAGCAAAACGAATTATTTTTGTATCACGTTGCAACTTTCCTTTCTTATCCTGTGAGAATACCGTGATGCTGCCACCCTTATAATTTGCTGTCAGAACAAAGTATTCCTTTGGACTGAGAGTAATATAAATAGGAAGTTCACCGTCTGTAGATTGCGAGTTAAGCAGAGACAGCAGACCACTTTCCTTATCAAAAAGCAAAGCATTGGCAGTCGAACTTTTCCCTTCATCATCGCCTATGGCATAAATTCGATTACCAGTGCTATCAGATGTAAGGAAAGCAGGATTTGAAATCCCTCTCAGCCCACACGGATAGTCGACATCGGCAGTTTGTCCGTCAAACCGGTACATTCTGACACCTTCTTCGTCTGGCTTCATATAACATCCTACCAACAGAAATTTTGCATAAGTTCCCTTATCCGGGACATCTTCGGTTGACCGCGCTTGAATCGTAGTGAAGCTAAGCCATAAGATTAACATGACAAATAAAGCTTTTGGTTTCATCTTATTTACCTTTTTGGTTTCACTTGCAAAATTACAGCATTCACATACTGAAGATTAGACCTCAATCACTGATAAAATTACCACTTTCATCGGGCTTGGACCGGGTTAAATGTTATCTGTGAAAATGGTAAGACAGTCTGTGATTAGGGTTATATGTTCGTTGATTGAATGAACTAACTTTGTCGTCATGGAATAAAATAAATAAGGGATAGAAAAGAAACAGCTGTTCCTCAGACAGCAATGTCAATATAAATACTTATTTTTGTAAAAAACAAAAGGATGGTTATGGGAGATATAACAAGAATAGATACAGTTCAGCAGTACTGCGACCTTTTCGAAGTCGAAGCTCTGCACCCGTTGGTCAGCGTTGTGAATTGTTACGAGGTGCAGCCCATCAGACACTCAAAGAAACTGTACAACATTTATGCTGTGTTGCTGAAAGATACTGACTGCGGTACGATGAATTATGGACGGAGCCTCTATGACTATGAAAAAGGCTCCATGCTGTTTATCGCTCCGGGGCAGGTAATGGGTTCTGACGATGATGGCAGTCTGCATCAGCCGGCCGGATGGGCCCTGATGTTCCATCCCGAACTATTGCGCGGTACTTCCCTTGCACATATAATAAAAGAGTATTCTTATTTCTCATATAATGCCAACGAAGCACTGCACCTGTCAGAACAGGAGCGCAAAGTAGTCATTGAATGTATAAACAATGTAGCAGAAGAATTGAGGCATCCTATTGACAAGCACAGCCGTTCTTTGATTATTGATACCATGAAGCTTCTCCTTGACCGCTGCATCCGCTTTTATGACCGCCAGTTCATTACAAGGGAAAATGCCAACAACGATTTGTTGGCGCGTTTTGAATTGTTGCTCAATAATTACTATCATTCTGCCTTGCCAACGAGTAAAGGTATTCCGACGGTACAGTATTGCGCTGACCAACTGTGTCTTTCCACCAATTATTTCAGTGACCTGGTAAAAAAGGAAACCGGTATGTCAGCAATCAAGCATATCCAGCAAAAAATTATGGATATAGCCAAAGAGCGCATCATGAACACGCAAAAAAGTATCAGTCAAATCTCAGATGAAATGGGTTTCCAATACCCGCAACATTTCACACGTTGGTTCAAGAAGATGGAAGGTTGCACACCGAACGAATATCGCAATGAAATTATAAAACAAGCGATAAACTAACTGGTCTTATCATCATTTATTCGTAGAGTCTCTTACAAATAATACTCTGGATATAACCAACAAAGCAATTAATGAACAACTTTGAAATCTTGAACCGATAAACAAAAAAGTTTGATGATCTCCTGCATACACTTTTCCCATCGGATGAACAGCTGTTGTCCGGTCTTTTTCCTGCGGTAAGTCAGGATTCCGTTCGCAATGTCTCCCTTTTTCAGATAAGCCATGTCCACAAAGGACATCCCCCGTGTGTAAAAGCAGAACAGGAACATGTCACGTGCGAAATCAAGGTGGGGTTTCAGGGACAAGTCCAGTCTTTTGATACGCCTGATATCATTTAAATGAATGGCCCGTTTCAAGGTCTTTTCCACACCTGTATAAACAGACTTGAACAGGTTCCGCTGTCCGGTCAGTCCGTTCTCCACCGCACGGTTGTAGACCGCTTTCAGAATGCGCATGTAGAACGAGATTGTATTGGGTGAGTTCCCCCTGTTTTTCAGATAAGCCTCGTATTCCATGAGCAAGTCAGAGCTAAGTTCGCCAAACAGTATATCGCTACCTTTCATAAAACTGCTGAAACTTTTGAGCGCGGCTGTATAGGTTTCAGAGGTCCGTATCTTTCCCAAACGTTTCAGCCTTACTATCTGTTGCCGGATATAGTCGTTAAACGAAGGTTCTTGTCCGCTGTCATGGAAACGTATGACGATATCATCCGCTGTAAACGGACCGGATTGGCTTAATGTCCTGATAGCCTTTTCCAGTCGGATTTTGTCCCGTCTTATCCGTTCCCCTACCGATAGAAGATAATTGTCCCGTTCCATCCCTGCAGGGTGTTGACAGGGAATGACCGCTTCGGAACGTTGGTCCCATTCCGAAGCGAAAAGTTTGTATCCGGTACTGATCTGCCTGACCACACGGTTATGAATCACCTGATAATACAGTGCGCCCTCCCTGCCTTCCGCGGACGAGGACCTGAATTTGGTTCTGATTGTTGCCATAGTGCAGTCATTTTGAATTGGGATTGTCCAGTTGCTTCCTGATTTCCTGTGCCTCCCTGAACAGCCGGTGCGCCAGACTGTCCTTGTAGGCTGCCATTTCATGGTTACGGATGCGGTTCCTGACCGAGTCCTCAAAAGCGGTCACCAGCCTTTCCACACGCCGGATCTTTTCCTCGTCCCGCTTGATGGTGAAATGCTTCTCAAGGAAGGCGATGTCGGGATCATCCCCCGGCAGGCAGATCCTGATGGCTCGGTATTTCAAATCGGCATCTTTCAAAAGCCGGTTCGTGCGGTACTGGTTGCAGTTGGTCCAGACGGAAATGATCAGTGCCAGGATCAGTGCTGAAGCTGTCGTTACCACTGCCTTGGATGCGCTTTCCAGACGGTAGGTCACCAGTCTGCGCTCCGGTTCCTTTTTCAGCAGGACCATTCTCTCATCCAGCCGTCTCACTGTCTCCTTTACAGCTTGGCAGTCTTGACTCAGGCAGTATCTAATCTTTTCCATCTCCCCGGCAAACGTTTCGGCAGACAACGGCCAGCCTTCCGACAACCGGACGGTATGGTTACGTACAGCTGCTATTTCCAAGCCGTTTTTCTCCACCGCGGATTGCAGGCGTTCCAGACGGATTTTCAGTTCCGCAATCCCTTCCGGGGAACTGGTCCGGTTTCCAACTGCGGGGCTTGTGCCTTCCACGGGCAGCGTCTCCACTTTCTTCTCGATCCTTTCAAGGCATCCGTAGATGCCTTCCAGATAATTTTCCTCTTTCATCTTTCAAAGTTTTTTGTTATACATATGGTTCACAAACTCCTTCCTTTCCTGCGCTTCTTCTTTCTCCGCAGGCGTTCCGCCTCTTTCTCGTCCTCCGTCGGTGCCACCGACGGCATGAACACGCCACCCGTACCGGTGACTTCGACCAGGTTATCAATAACAGAACCATGACTTTGTTCATGGTACGGTTGCTTTCGGGAAACGTCATTTTCCAGGGACGTGACATGGTTATGGTCCAATGCCGCATCCAGCCTTGACCAGCTGAAACTGCGGTCAATCCCACTTCCCTTGAATGACAGACCGTTCTTTATAAAGCGGATGCCCTGCACTTCATTAGTGTTTCCCTTGTACTTGAATTCCATTTCCACGCCCATTTTTAAGAGCCTATTTTGAAATTCCTTCCATGTATCTGCACTCCTCAAAGCTTCCTTGACCGCACGGTATATCTCGTATTTCACCCTTTCGGAAGCGTGCAGTTTTTCCGTTTTAACGGCCTGTTTGCCTTCGGAATAGGTGAGCGAATACTTGTCCTTAAGCATTTTTGTCACTTTCTCGTTGCGCCTGAAATCGTTGCTGTCGGAAATCACCTTCCCGTCGAAGTCCACCCGGTTGAAGACGATGTGGCAGTGCGGGTTGTCCGTCCCGTGATGCCTCACCACGATGAACTGCGTGTTCCGTATCCCCATCAGTTCCAGGTATTCCCCCGCCAGCCTTGCCATAAACGCGTCGGTCAGCCTCGGTGCGTCCTCCGGCTTGAAGGTGAGCGCGATGTGTCCCACCGGTTTCGCCACGTCCGGATTCAGCAGGCATTGCCACCGGAAACTTCGCGCCATCTCTTCTGCCGTTCCCAGCAGCACGCCTTCCGAGGCGATGATTTCCGCGTCGTCCTTCTGCGTCACGTAGCGTATGCAGCCGCTGAACGAGCGGCCTTTCCTGATCTTCCCTATCATGAGGCTATCCTCCTTTCGGTCTGTAATCATCCATGATCCGCTTCAGCTTTCCCAGCAGCCCCTCTATCAGCAGCCTTGTCCTGTAAAAGCCGGTCTGGTGCGAGAGCTTTGTCAGCTGGTTCAGGTTGTTCGCCATTCCCGCCAGGCTGCGCAGCAGCGCATTCTCTTCAGGCGTATGCCTTGCCGTAACGGTGGCCGCCAGTGCCGCCTCCCTGATATAGACCGCCAGACTCCGGCCGGACTTCCCTGCCCTGAACCTGAGAGCCTCGTAGCTGACGGGGGAGAACTTCACCGTCACGCCTTTGGTCAATTTACGCGTCCTGCCCAGTGCCGGACGGCCGCGTTTTTTCTTCATCCCATTCACATCCTTTGTCATATGTTTTTTCTTTTTCGTCCGTACTTCTTTCATTCCAAAATCTGCGACCGGCGGGAGCGGATTTGCCCTCCCAGCAACCGCCGGGCGCGGGGAGCAAGGGTTTTCGGGAATCCGGAAACATACCCTTGCTCCCCCCACAGAAAAATCCCCCCCCGCATTTTCCACATTGAAGCGGGTATACAGGGAACAGTGCATACATCGGGTATACTCCACGCCCGGTAACAGGCTGTCAGATTTTTCTCCACTGCTCGATGTCCCCACGGTAGGCGGCAAGATGCTCCCTGGCAAGGTTCTCCAGCAGTCCGGAAACGCTCATGCCACGCCCGCCGAGCCTGCGGACGACGGCGTCCAGTTCGTCCCTCACATCCTCACTGACGAACACCGTCTTGCGGTTCCTGATCTTCGGGACGGTGAGGTACGTTTCCCGGTACTCCTCCAGCGAGGCCCTGCGTTGCCTGCCGCTCGTTCTTCTTCTCACGGGGTCTTCCGGTTCCGGCGGGGTGTCCTTTCTTCTCGCCTCCCCGGATACCTCCTCCGCAACGAGCCCGGATGGAATCATCGATTCCGTCACGGAAGCGTCCGTACCGGCGGATTCCCCCGGACCGGGTTCCATCATGAGTCTTTCCCACCACTCGTCGTGGCCGGGCTCGAGACTACGGCTGTTCTTTCTGTCTGCGGTTTCGGATACCGCCGTTTTCTTTCTTCTCGGTTTTTCAGTCGGTTCACTTTTCATTGTACATGGATTTTAGATGGTTGATACTGTGGGCACGGTCTACCCGTTTGCCCGGTTGTCGGAAGCAAATAAAACGATAATAACAGACGGTGTGAAACGGACGGGTCCGATTGGCGGGGTTTGCCGCGTTATTCATATTGTTGGATCAGTCTGACGGTGATGACTTCACAAATATACGCACCGGAAATTTTCCACTCTTCGGGAACGGATCTGAACGTCTGTTTACTAAAAGCAAATGAATGTTAAAATCAGATTTCCATGACATCTGATGACATATAATGACATCTGATGAAGGGCCGGAACCATATCCGGGAACAATCATTTACTTTGCGGATGAAACAAGTACGCATATGGTGTCAAAGGTAGTCATCCTGTCTTGAAATTCAGGATGTTCCGCCGGAATTCACTAAATTGCGGCACGGAATCCGGATCCGAAAAGAGAATGAAACAGATGTCAAACCTGAAATTACATTAATTATGGAAATAGTGAACATTGAAGCAAGGACCTTCGAGGCGATGCTCTCGGCCTTCCGGACGTTCGCGGACCGGCTGGACACCCTTTGCCGGCTGTACGGTGACATGGAGGAGAAGAAATGGCTGGACAACCAGGAGGTGTGCCTGCTGCTGAAGGTCAGCCCGAGAACCCTGCAGACCCTGCGTGACAACGGCACGCTGGCATATACACAGATCTGCCATAAGACTTATTACAAGCCCGGGGATGTGGAAAGCATCATCCGGATAGTGGAGGAGCGCCGCAAGCGGGCTGAAAGCATGGGAAAATCAATTTGAGAAGCCATGGGAAACAAAAGGATGATACTTTCTCCCGGCAGTCTGGCAGGCGGCTGGGAAAGTCTGGACGGCAGTCCCGATTTCTACATCTTCAGGGATTCCAGCGGGGACTACCGCCTGCTGGCCTACAGCCTTGACGCGGAGTACGGGCGTGGAAGCTTCTCGCTCTACAGGATAGACGGGGAGGGATGCCATATCCGTATCGGTACGAAAGAGTGCCGGTTCATGTCGGAGGGATGCCCCCATACCCTCCATGTCATGGGGTGGGGCCGATATATGAGAAACTGAAAAAGTAAATGTCAAACCAACAAACAGATGAGATTTATGATGAATACCGATAACCGTCTGCTCACCCGTGAGAGCAGCGAGCATATAAGAGAGTTCTTCTCCACCGTCGAACGTCTCTCCGTTTCCATGGAGCGTCTCTTTGCCGGCAGGTCACCGGCGATGGCGGGCGAGAACTTCTATACGGACCGCGAACTGGCTGAAAAGCTGAAAGTGAGCCGCCGCAGCCTGCAACAGTACCGTGACAGCGGCCTGCTTGCCTTCACCCGGCTGGGCGGTAAGATACTGTACCGTTCTTCCGATATCGAGAAGTTGCTTGACGGCTGCTACCGGGAGGCGAGAACCAGGCCGGAGGAACTTTAGAAATGTTCCGTACGGGATCGTGAATGAAGGGGCGGTCGGTTGTCATACCGGTCGCCCCTTCGTTTTCTTTCCATCGGATGAACGACTTTAATTTGCTCATAAAGTATTTATACACAGAGTATTTCTCTTTATGAATTATGATCCGGTGACAACATTGGCATAACATGGCGGGACATGGAAACATTTTTCCGGTATGGCAATAAGATACGGGGATTCCATTATAAAAAAAGACCCTTATTTTATTATGTCATTATGTTATTCTGAAATTGGGGCGGGTCGTTCGTGTACCGGTGGGACGATCCATTCCCGTAATGACGGCATATTCCGTACCGGTATCATTATCCTCCGGCAATGCCGTTTCCCGGTCTTTTCGGAGTGACCTTATGCCGGCCGGTGACAACCGCATGTCCGTGTGTAAACATGACGGCACATAAAAACAGGCACATCCTCCGGGCTTTTGTCCCGTCGGATGCGCCTGTCTCCGTCATGTCATATACAGCCGGACTCCTCCGGCCCATGTCTCTATCTGAGTATCGGATTCGAGAGCAGTATCTTGTAATAGGCCACTCCGCCAATCTCTACCGGCATCCTCGCCATCATGAACTGCACGCTCTTCCTCTCCACCTTCGCCTGCCGCATGAGCCTCTGCACGATAAACCCCGCCGAGAACCTTGCGCATCTTTTGTCCTTCCAGACGATGAACCCCTCGCTGTCGTCGGCCCGGCAGATATACCAGTCACCCGTCTCGTCGTCGTGGGCGAAGTTCACCCGTCCGCCGCCGAGGATTCCTAATTCGATTGACATCGTCTTTGACAGATAGACAGTCCCCCTGCTGTCAAGGTTGATGGTCCGCTTACCCTTGTATGTGACTTCCTGCGGACGGGAGTTTTCCCTGTTGTATACTATCAGTGCCATAATTGTCCTTCTTTTATCGGTTGAACTGTTTTCGTTTTTCAATACATGAAGCTTTCCACCGCCAGCATCTGACTTCTCCATGCGAAACCGCTGTGGGTACGTACCGCGTCCACTATCCTGCATACTTTCTGCGATATGGCCGATGCCGAGATACCCATGCATTCCGCCAGCGCCTTGAACGAGAACTGCGCCTCATAGAACCTGAGCATGAACATCCGGTATTCCTCGTAGGAGAACTTCTGCCTTACGAAACGCAGTATGTCTCTTACCAGCCGCTCGCACCCGTTCAGGTCGTCCTCGGAAAGGAATTTTGCCTCCTCGCCACATCGGAGGAAGAAATCATCTTCAGGGTGTGCATACCGGTTCTCCCTTTTAATCTTTACCAGGGCCGCCTTTTTGTAGCATCCGATGAAATACGCGTCATAGTCCGTTATGTCCTTTCCGGGAACCAGCACCTGCCTTCTTACGAAAAGGTAGGTGTCATGGAAATTGTCCTCGTCCAGCATTCCGTACCGGCGTAACGTCCCTCTCAACCTGTCATAGGATTTTGTGAACCACTCGTTGAACAGTCTTTCCTTTTCTGCGCTCTTGTCTGCCATAGCCTTATATTTTTTTGAGTTATACATGGCCTACACGGGTAGGCATTCTTATTTCTTGTGCTTCCTCCAGTTTGTTTTTCGGCGGTCTCCGGCAAGGCTTGCCGTGAAAAAATACGCTCACGCAAAGCGTGAGGAAGATTTTTTCACGAGCAACCAGCCCGCAGGGCCGCCTTGCGGGACCGGCCTGAAAAACAACTATTTTTGCCGCAAGAAATGAGGATGACGGATTCCTCCTGTCTATTGCCTGTCCGGTGAGAATCTAAAATACCATGCGGTTTTTCTGTCTTCGGCATGTTTGGAGAAATATTCAAGGATATGGAATGAGAACGGCAATACGTGATATTGCGGAAGGAGCGGAAATGGGATTGGAAACAGGAAGCATGTCCGGGCTTTCATGCGGTTTATACGGCAGTGTTGATTTTGGGGAGGATTACAGGGAAGTGACAGGAAGGTTAGCCGTTCCGGAGAAATTGTATGTGTACGTTTGTTCCTTCTGGAATACGGAGTCTTTTAAAATCATGGAAGACCTCATTCGGGAATGTGTTCCGAACAATACCCCGCCACGGAACAGTTATGACACTTGATATCAGGCTGTAAGCCGTTCCGTAGCTTCAGTATCCCATATCCCATGCATGAATGTGGATCAGGCGGCATTTCACCTCCTTGCCCCGTTTACGGACATGCCGATGCGTTGCCTGCCGGAATTCTCATTCAAGCAGTTTTCGTCCGCCATCATCTTCCAACACACGCATTTGCTGGATGGCTATCCGGTTCAGTCTCACGAGCCGTTCGCCTTGCGGTATGCCCTGGTCTATGAATACGGCGTTCAGGTTTTCCATATTGGAGAGGCAGATCAGTTCATTGATGGAGGCATAGTCACGGATATTGCCCTTCAGACCGGGATTCTGCTCACGCCACATCCTGGCGGTCATCCCGAACATGGCTACGTTGAGCACGTCCGCCTCTTCCGCATAGATGACGCCGGCCTGTGCGGGGGTGACTTCCACCGGTATCAGGTTCTGCCTGATGGCATCGGTATGTATGCGGTAGTTGATCTTTGACAGTTCCCGTTTCGCACTCCAGCCGAGCTGGGCCTGTTCCTCCTCTTTCAACCGCTGGAACTCTTTCAGCAGGTACAGCTTGAATTGAGGGGATACCCACGTGGCGAACTCGAACGCGATATCCTTGTGTGCGTAAGTCCCTCCATAGCGTCCGGCCTTGGCGATGATACCTTTGGAGTTGGTCTTTTCCACCCATTGTTTGACGGAAAGGATGAAACGGTTCAATCCGGCCTCGTTTTTAATTCCCTCGAATTCGGGGGAATTAAAATCCGGATTGTACATCTCCTCCCATATGCCCAGAAACTCGACGGTATTCTTGTTACGCAACCACTTTTCAATAAGGGCGGGACCGTTTTCCATATTGCGGACCATGTCGGTCAGGGAGATATAATCCTTGTCATTGTATGTGATGACTGTCACTTCTGTATTTTGGACTTTAATTTTAGCCATGTTCTTTTAACGGTTATTCGGTTATTATTGGTTCGATGTACAAATGTACGGTGTATTTTTCGGAATGTTCCTCCATATCCGGAAAAGTTTGTGTCACGCCGCCTGTTGCGACAAGCCGTTTCTACCAAGGAAAGGGCAGGCAATACCGGCTGACGTGGATACAGGCGGAACAACTCGCATATGCAATGCAGAGGGAGCAGGAGAGCCTTCACCACAGCCGGAGAGGAAAGCGGTCTCATGCCGGGGTACGGCATGAAAAGGGGCTCCCGGACAGTTCTTTTCCTTGTCGCACATGCACTACGTCGGTCGCAGTTTTCGCCTTCTGAATCCCTCTTACGTCCGTCCCTGCGCTTTCGGAGCGTTTTTCCGGTAGAAAATTTCACCATGCGGAAATTTTCTACCGGAAACCGAAGGGAAAACGCGGAGTCCCGCAGGGACGGACGAACTTTGATGAGGAAGGGGAAAATCGTCCGTTTCATAAATACCATTTCCTCATATGGCATCGCATATTTCCTTCTCCATCTTTTCCAGCTTATGGGACAGGATTTCCATGTCGCTGCTGATCTTCTGGTTGGTTATCCGGGCATATATCTGGGTGGTTTTCAAATCCGTATGCCCCAAAAGACGGCTTACGGTCTCGATGGGCACACCGTGCGAGAGCAGCACGGTGGTGGCGTTCGTATGCCGGGCCACATGATAGGTCAGCCGTATCTTGAAACCGCACTGCCTGCCAAGTTCCTTCAATATGGTGTTGCATCTGCCGTTGCTCGGTACCGGAAATACATGATCGTCCTTGGACAGCCCCTTGTACTTCTCTATGATGCGCTTGGGAACGTCCAGCAGGCGGATGTTGGACTCGGTGTTTGTCTTGCGCCGGCGGGTGATGATCCAGAGGTTGCCGTCGAAGAAGGTCTGGAGCCGGTCGGTCGTCAGCGCCTTCACGTCCGCGTATGCCAGTCCGGTGAACACAGAGAAGATGAAGAGGTCACGTACCAGTTCGCAGGTCCCGCTTTTCACCGGGGCCTCCATCAGCGTCTGTATCTCACGCTCCGTCAGGTAGCCCCGGTCAACGCTCTCGGGGGAGTTGATGTACCCGGCGAAGGGGTTGAAGGGAAGCGCACCGCTGTTGCGGGCGATGGAGATGACGTGCTTGAGCCCGATCATGTAACCCCATACGGTATTGGTGCGGCATTTCTTCTCCGTACGCAGGAAATACTCGAAGTTGTTGATGAACGTCAGGTTGAGTTCCTTCAGGGGGATGTCGTCACGGCGGTACACTTTCGGGACGAACTCGCAAAGGTGCCTGTATATGGTACGGTAGCGGTTGTATGTTCCCTGCACGCGGCTGTGTCCCACTTTCTTGATGAACTCCTCGTTGTGCTGCTCGAAGAGTTTCAACAGCGTCTCGCGTTTCACGCCCAGCCCGAGGCAGGCGTCCCTCAGCCTGGCGGCGGTGACATAGCCGTCGGACTGCATCAGTTCCTGGTAACGGCGGTTCACGTCCACACGTATCCGGTCAACCGCCGCATTGATTTTCTGCGCCTCGGCGCTCTTGCCCGTGGCACGTGCCGTTTTCACGTCCCAAAGTTTCGGGGGCACGTCCAGCTTGCAGCTGAACTGCTTGATTTCGCCGTCCACCGTAAGACGGCACATCAGGGGGAGATAGCCGTTGGCTCTCTCGCTGCCCTTCTTCACGTAGAAGAGGATTTTGAAAGTCGATCTGCTCATACTCGTTTTCATACTTTTTTGATCGTTACAAAGTTAATATCAAGCGAGTTGTCCTCAGGTATGAAAAACTGTGCAAATTACTGAAATAGAATCTGTTGTGCCGTTTCTTGTTCCCGTTATATCAGTAACGATATGGGAACTGAAGTCTTTCGCAGCTTTTATCGGACCTCCTTTTTCAGCTTATGCAGTATTATGAGTTAAACACCTAACTGCTTAATAGACTGCATT
>ENA-OZSX01000365-OZSX01000365.1-human-gut-metagenome-genome-assembly--contig:-NODE-365-length-14858-cov-5.805648_pt1 | contig 14858 bp, 17 predicted proteins | sample MGYA00244131_ERZ653984 | MGnify/ENA primary metagenome ERZ653984 (study PRJEB26926, sample SAMN06164778) | human gut metagenome | biome: ENVO:00009003; feature: ENVO:2100002; material: ENVO:00002003...
CGAGATTCATGAGCGTCTCGTGGGCTCGGAGATGTGTATAAGAGACAGATAGTATACCGATTCCCGTTGGCAAAGCCATGTTCCGGGGCTGAATGTGCAGCCCGGGCAGAGGGATCAAGTAATAAGGAGAAAATGATTATGAAGGAATTTCAGTACACTATTAAGGATGCCTGCGGCATCCATGCCCGTCCCGCCGGCCTGCTGGTCAAGACCGTGAAGGGCTTTGCAAGCACTGCCACCCTCGAGAAGGACGGCAAGAGCTGCGATATGCGCAAGCTGATGGCTCTGATGGGCATGGGCGTCAAGCAGGGCGAGACCGTGACCATCAAGGTCGAAGGCGATGATGAAGAAGCAGCCGCAGAGGCAATCCAGAAGTTCCTGAGCGAGAACGTCTGAGCCGCGACTTGAAAGCCGAGCCCTCGCGGGAAAACTGCGGGGGCTTTTTTGACAAAACGCCGGGCGCTGCACGCCCGGCTGTAAGTGGAAGGAGAACGTGCTATGCAGGTAGGCACCGGCAAAAGCGTGCTCAATGGCATCGCCATTGGCAAGCTGAAGATCTACAAGAAAAAAGATACCGCGATTTCCACCGCCCCTGTGGCAGATACCGCCGCAGAGCTGGAGCGTTTTGAAGCTGCCCGCCAGAAGGCCATTGAGCAGCAGACCGCCCTGTACGAAAAGGCACTGGCAGAAGCCGGCGAGGACATCGCCGAGGTGTTCAACATCCACGCCATGATGCTGGATGATGACGACTTTGTGGACGCCATCAAGGAGATCATCAACGGACAGAAGATGTGCGCCGAGTACGCCGTCAAGACCGCCGGCAACAATCAGGCTGCGGTGTTCTCTGCGATGGACGACCCGTATCTGCAGGCCCGCAGCGCCGATGTGCTGGACATTGCGCAGGCCATGCTGGACATTCTGCAGGGGGTGGACAACGCTTCCCTGCAGGGCACCGAGCCCAGCATTCTGGTAGCCGAGGATCTGGCTCCCTCCGAGACCGTGCGCATGGATAAAAGCCTGCTGCTGGGCTTCATCACCCGCGAGGGCAGCTCCAACAGCCACACCGCCATTCTGGCACGCAGCATGAACATCCCCGCCCTGATCCAGTGCAAGGACATTCAGGACGACTGGGACGGCAAGATGGCTGTGGTGGACGGCTACAACGCCTGTGTGTATGTGGACCCCACCCCCGACCTGCTCAAGAGCCTGAAAAAGCGCCAGCAGGAGGACCAGAAAAAGCAGGCCCTGCTGCAGGAGCTGAAGGGCAAGCCCAACACCACGCTGGACGGCAAGACCATCAACGTGTTTGCCAACATCGGCGGCATGGGCGACGTGGGCGCTGTGCAGCAGAACGACGCCGGCGGCGTGGGTCTGTTCCGCACCGAGTTCGTTTACCTGAACTGCAAGGACTTCCCCACCGAGGACTACCAGTTCGAGGCTTACAAGCAGGTGTTGGAAAGCCTTGCACCCCGCAAGGTGGTGGTGCGCACCTGTGATATCGGCGCAGACAAGACCGTGGATTATATGAAGCTGGATCACGAGGATAACCCCGCGCTGGGCTACCGTGCCATCCGCATCTGCCTGACCCGCAAGGACTTTTTCAAGACCCAGCTGCGTGCTCTGCTGCGTGCTTCCGCCTACGGCAACATGAGCATCATGTTCCCCATGATCACCAGCCTGCGGGAGCTGCAGGACGCCAAGGCTGTTCTGGAAGAGTGTCGTGCCGAGCTGACCGCCGAGGGCGTCAAGATGGGGCAGAACATTGAAGTGGGCACCATGATCGAGACCCCCGCCGCCGTGTTCATCGCGGACGAGCTGGCCGCCGAGTGCGACTTCTTCTCCATCGGCACCAACGACCTGACCCAGTACACCTGTGCACTGGACCGCCAGAACGCAAAGCTGGAGCCCTTCTTCAACCCCCATCACCCCGCCGTGCTGCGCGCCATCAAGATGACCATTGAAGCCGGTCACCGCCACGGCATCTGGGTGGGCATCTGCGGTGAGCTGGGTGCCGACACCGCCCTGACCGAGACCTTCCTGCGCATGGGCGTGGACGAGCTGTCCATGAACGCCAAGAGCATCCTGCCGGTGCGCAAGATCATCCGCAGTGTAGACCTGAGCAAGCCCTCTGAGAAGGCTTGACCCGCGGAAAAAATATTATTATAATTTGTGGCTCAGAAACGCCTGCGGGCGTTTTTGAGCCACTTTTTTTCACAGAAGGGGTAACTCCCGGACAGGCAAACCTTGCCGCCACACAAAAAAGCTCCCCCTTTCGGGGGAGCTGGCACGCCGTAAGGCGTGACTGAGAGGGTTCGCGCAATGCGCATACCCAATCATTTCCGCTGTTCCAGCATGGTCTGGATGCGGGTCTTGGCGCGGTAATAGGTCACCCGCGCCCATGCGGCATTGTGGCCAAAAATGGCTCCGATGCGGTCAAAGGGCAGTTCGCCAAACACCCGCAGGCTGAAAACCTCCTTGTAAGGCTCTTCCAGCGCGTGCAGACACTGATGCACCGTAAAGGCGGCATCTTTATCCACCAGCAGCTGCGCAATGTCCGGGCTGTCGGCGGCTTTTGTTTCGGCATCTTCCAGCGGGGCGGCGTGCTTTGCGCGGCGGCAGTGGTCGTAGTAGGCGTTGCGCGCTACCGTAAACAGCCACGCCCGCACATCCTGCTTGCCGTCATAGTCTTTCAGGCCGTCCAGCGCCCGGAAAAAGGTCTCCTGCGTCAGCTCCTCGGCCAGCGCTTCGCTGCGGGTAAGCCCCTGCAAAAACAGGCAGACGTCCCGGAAGTAGAGCCGGTAGATGGTTTCAATGTCCATAGGCATCACTCCGGCCATTCGACCTCATCCCATGCCGCAGGCTCGCTGCCCACTGCATACCATGTACCGTCCTGACCGTTGAACGCCACCGTCATGTCCGCTGCATCCACCACCGCCGAGTGGTCAGTGCGCATCCATCCGGTGCTGCGGAGCAGGTCTGTGTCCTTTTTCAGCACTTTATCAAGGGCATCGTGCACCCACGGGATGCGGTAGCGGATGGCCTCGTAGTGCCAGTCGGCATGGGTCGGCTTCAGGTATACGTCCTCGGCGCGGGTCTCCAGCACCCAACCGTTTGCACCGTTTTCCGCCTGCTGATAGTAAGCCTGCAATCGTGCATCAAAAAAGGATACCCGGTCGCAGGCGGTGTATCCGTACCAGCCAAAGCCGCACACCGCCGCCAGCGCCAGCGCTGCCGCAAAGCTGCACAGCATGGTGCGCAGACGGCGGCGGTTCAGGCTGCTGCGGATGTTTTTCAGCGGTGCATCCGGCTGGGGTTCCGGCTGCACCGGCACCGGCTTTTCCATCTGTTCCAGCTCTGCACGGCAGGCGGGGCACGCTGCAAGGTGCTGCTCCACCAGCGCACTGCTGGCGGGGCTGGCAAGCTTTTCGGCGTACAGGGGCAGTAAATCGCGGATCACGTCACATTCCAGTTTCATGGTCATTTCCTCCTTTGCGGGCTTTCGTGTGCCCTTTCACCCCAATAACGCACAAAGAGGAAAAACGTTACAAGATTTTTCAGTTTTCCTTCCAGAACAGCCCGCCGGAGGTCTGGAACAGCAGGCGCGGGTTCACGCTCCTGCTGCCCAGCTTGAAGTCCATGGTCAGCTCTTCGCCCAGCGCGCCCACAGCCTGCCCCTTTTCCACGGTCTGGCCCTTGCTGACCGAAAGCTCCTGCAAGCCGTACAGATAGCTGCGCAGCCCGCAGCCATGGTCGATGACCACCGTGTTGCCGGTAAGTTCCAGATTGCCCGCAAACACCACCGTGCCGTTGGCTGCGGCGCGGCAGGGCGCACCGGGGATGGTGTACAGCTTTGTGGAGTTGGAGCGGCTGCCCTGCTGGCCGTTCGTTACTTTAATTTGCCCGTAGTCCACCAAGGTCATGGAGTCCTCGGCGGGGGGCACAAAGCCGCCCTGCCACTGCTTGGCGGTGGCGGCAGACTCGTACAGCGGCCAGATGGCACTGCGGAACTGGGCGTTGGCGCTGTCCGCAGCGGGCTCCTCGGCCTCTGCCTCCACCGTGCCGAAGTCCTTCGGCAGCACGGTCAGGGTGCGGGTGATGGTCTCGCCGTTCACCGTGATGTTTATCTCGTGCCCGCCGGAGGAGGCGTTATAGGCTGCCGGAATATAGGCACGCCAGCCCTCTGCGGCGCGCACGCACTGCACGCCGCCAAGGTCGGTCTCGATGGCAGGCACGGCGTCCCCGGTCATGCCGGAGATGCGCACGCCTACCGTGCCGCCCTGCTCCACCCGCTCGGCGGAAAGCTCCACCTCCGCGCTGGCCTGCAGGGTGAACCGGAAGCTGTACCGGTACCAGCCGGTGGGCTTTGCGGGGCGCTCCAGCCCCAGATTTTTGCGCAGCTGGCCGGTGCTGCCGCCCTCGAACTGGGTGATGACCCCGCCCTTGGGCACGCGCCACGCGGTCAGTTCCGCCTTATACTCGCCGTTCGCAGGGAAGAGGAAGTTCTGGTACTCCCCCGCGCTGCCCGCAAACAGCGCATCCCCCGCTGCATTCTGGATGGTCAGGGCGGTGTAGCCGGTCCACTCCGGCAAAGAAAGTTCCGGGTGGGCAGTGTACAGCACCCCCAGCTTCTGCACGGTCAGGGTGGCGGGGCTGGCGAACACCTTATCCAGCTGACCGCCCAGCAGCGGCACTTGCCAGCAGGAGCCGTTGGCTTCCAGCGCCTGCCCGCCGAACTGCGCCGCACCGTCCGGGCAGCCGCCCTCGGTGGTAAAGGCATAGCTTACCCCCATCACAGCCGCCAGCAGCACCACCACGCCCAGCGCCACACTGATGAGCCAAAGCAAAAAACGCTTCATGTTCCTTCTCCTTATGTACAAAAAGGGCGCACCGGTGCAGTCCGTTCAGACAGACTGCTCCGTGCGCCCCGATGTGCTCATCTTCCCGGTAGTTTCCGGTATTTCAGGATCATTCTGCCTCGGTCTCGTCCTCGGCAGCAGCTTCCTCCGGCTCTACGGTTTCTGCGTCATCCTCGCCGAACAGCAGGCGCTCGTATTCGTCCAGTTCCTTCTCGCGGCGGTTCAGGTAAAGTGCCACAGCAGCCAGCGCACCAGCCACAGCAGCCAGAACAGCGATCACAGCGACCAAGCAAGATTTTTTCATAGATTCAGTACACTCCTTTTTGCAGTTGAAACGTTGTTTCAGCTTGATTTTTCCAGCGGGCGTCCCGCAAAAGGATCTTGATGCAAGCGGCAATCAGCGCCGCTTTGTAGCTTTTATTATACCCGTTCCCGCCCAAAATTACAACCGTTGCACCCCAATTTTCACGCCCCGAAGGTGCTGCGGGGCACAGTTTGGGCAGTGTGCCGGTTTTGGCGCGGTTCATTACAGCAAATTGCCAAAATCACAGCAGCAGCGGCTTATACGCCCGGAACGCCCCGGGCAGGGCGTAGGTGGTGCGCAGTGCCTCCCGGCTTGCCCAGACATAGCCCGCCGGGGCACTCTGCACCGGAACGTGCAGCTGTACCCCGGACATGAGCCACTCGATGTGGGTAAAGATGTGCTTTGCGGCGGGCAGGGCGGCGGGAGCTGCCGTGCCGGTGTCCAGCCCCAGTGCCGCAAGCCGCGCCAGCACCTCGGCCTGCAAAAGATGCTCGCCCTCCCACAAGACCGGCTGCCACAGCCCGGCCAGCAGGCCTTTTTGCGGCCGCTGCTGCACCAGAAAGCCCGCCGGGCTTTCCACAAGCGCCAGCGTTACCGGCACAATCTTGCGGGGCTTTGGCTTTGCCTTTTGGGGCAGCTGGGCGATGGTGCCCGCCGCCCGGGCGCGGCAGACTTCTGCCAGCGGGCACTGCCCGCACAGGGGTGCGCCGTTGGGCACGCAGACCAGCGCGCCCAGCTCCATCAGCGCCTGATTGTAATCCCCGGCCTTTTCCGGCGGCTGATGCTCCATGACCCGGGCGGTAAAGGCCTTTTTTACCGCCGGTTCTGTAATAACTCCGGGATCATTATACAGGCGGGAAAACGCCCGCAGCACATTGCCGTCCACGGCGGGCACAGGAAGGCCGAAGCTGATGGACGCAATGGCCCCGGCGGTGTACTCCCCGATGCCGGGCAGTGCACGCAGGGCGGCATAGTCGGCGGGCAGCTGCCCGCCGTACTGCGCACAGACGAGCTTTGCAGCCTTTTGCAGGTTGCGCACCCGGCTGTAATAGCCCAGTCCTTCCCACAGCTTATGCAGCTTTTCCTCCCCGCAGGCGGCAAGCGCAGGGATATCCGGCAGCTCCTCCAGAAAGCGGTAGTAATACGGCAGCACCGCCGACACCCGGGTCTGTTGCAGCATCACCTCGCTGAGCCACACATGGTAGGGGGTGGGGTCCTCCCGGAAGGGCAGGCTGCGGCGGTTTTTGTAAAACCACTCCAAGAGGGCAGGCGAAATATTTTCCACTTGTTTTGTGCTCCTTGTTGAAAAATGAAGAACAAGAAAGCCGCCGCAGAGGCGGCGGCTTTCTTTGATTACAGTATGCGCGCTTCTCAGAAGCCGTATGCGGTGCGGGGGAAGGGCAGCACGTCACGGATGTTCTGGATGCCGGTGAGGTACATGATCATACGCTCAAAGCCCAAGCCGTAGCCTGCGTGCTCCACGCCGCCGAACTTGCGCAGATTCAGGTACCACTCGTAGTTGGTCTTGTCCATGCCCAGCTCGTCCATGCGGGCCACCAGCTTGCCGTAGTCCTCTTCACGCTGGCTGCCGCCGATCAGCTCGCCGATGCCGGGCACCAGCATATCTGCTGCGGCCACGGTCTTGCCGTCGGCGTTCTGCTTCATGTAGAAGCTCTTGATCTCTTTGGGGTAGTCGGTGACAAAGACCGGCTTTTTGTACACCACCTCGGTCAGGTAGCGCTCGTGCTCGGTCTGGATATCCACGCCCCACTCCACGGGGTACTGGAACTTCTTGTTGTTCTTTTTCAGGATCTCAATGGCCTCGGTGTAGCTGATGCGGGCGAACTCGCTGTTTGCCACCAGCTCCAGACGCTCGACAAGGCCCTTGTCGATGAACTGGTTAAAGAAGGCCATCTCGTCCGGGCAGTTGTCCAGCACATAGCGGATGACGTACTTGATCATAGCCTCGGCGTTGTCCATGTAGCCGTTCAGGTCGCAGAAGGCCATCTCCGGCTCGATCATCCAGAACTCCGCAGCGTGGCGGGTGGTAAAGCTCTTCTCGGCGCGGAAGGTGGGGCCGAAGGTGTACACCTTGCCAAAGGCCATAGCCATGGCCTCGGCCTCCAGCTGGCCGGAAACGGTCAGGTTGACCGGCTTTTCAAAGAAGTCCTTGCTGTAATCCACAGCGCCGTCCTCGGTCTTGGGCACATTGTCCAGATCCAGCGTGGTCACGCGGAACATCTCGCCGGCACCCTCGCAGTCGGAGGCGGTGATCAGCGGAGAGTGGGCGTAGACAAAGCCGTTCTCCTGGAAGAACTTGTGGATGGCGTAGGCAGCCACGCTGCGCACGCGGAAAGCAGCGTTGAAGGTGTTGGTGCGGGGGCGCAGGGTGGGCATGGTGCGCAGATACTCCATGCTCATCTTCTTTTTCTGCAGGGGGTATTCGTCGGCGGGGCAGTCGCCCAAAATCTCCACGCTCTCGGCGTTCAGCTCAAAGGGCTGCTTTGCCTGCGGGGTGAGCACCAGCTTGCCCTTGATGCGCAGGCTGCTGTACAGACCGGTGTGGATGACTTCATCGTAGTTTGCCAGCTTGCCGGCTTCCAGCACGACCTGCAGGGTCTTGAAGCAGCCGCCGTCCGACAGGGCGATAAAGCCGATGTTCTTGGAGTCGCGGATGTTCTTTGCCCAGCCGCAGACGGTGATCTCGGTGCCGTCCGCCGGGGTGCTCTTGAACAGCGAAAGGATCTCGGTACGTTCCATAGTAGTTCTCCTTTATAAACAAAAAAGACAGCTTTTGCCCTGAAAGTTCAGGGCGAACAAGCTGTCTTGTAATGTCCGCGGTGCCACCTGAATTACCGGAAGTGTCCGGTCGCTCACGCGCTCTTTGTTTAAGCGCTGTCCCTGTAACGCTGGACCTGCGGCGCACCTACTTAACGGCAGACACACTGCCGTGTTCAGTTTGCTGCTCCCGGGTGTTCGTTCACGCGGCGCACGGGCGCGGCTCTCAGCTGTGCCGCACTCTCTGGGCCGGACGGCCCGCGCTACTTTTCCCGTTCCTTGCATTTGTTGTTTTAAAATAGCACGTTGGCGGCATTTTGTCAACCTTACCGCGCGGCATTGAATAAATTTCTGCGTTTTTTCTTGTCAGAACGCCTTTTCTCTGATAAAATTGGAAAAAGCGGTATTCCGCAAAAACAGATTCTGGAGGAGATCATGAAGCACACACACCGCATCATCCGTCTGCTGACCCTCGCTGTGGTCAGCTGCGCACTGGCAGCCCTGCTGAGCGGCTGCACCAAAGAGGAATTCATTGCCGGGTACAACGAGTTTTTGTTCGGCGACTGGTTCCCCTCTCCCCCGAGCGCCGGGGAGACCACCGCTGCGGAAGGTTCCGCATCGGGGGACTCCGGTCACGTCTACGCCGAGCCCAACCCCGAGTGCGACGCCAAGATCTCGTCGCTGATGAGCGAGCTGTACTCGCTGGAGTCCTCTGCACGGTCGGATGTCAGCAGTGCCATCCAGAGCGCAAAGGACGAATACCACGCCCTGCCTGCCTCCCAGCAGACCTTTGGCAACAAGGTCAGCATCGCCTACAGGCATCTTTCCTCGGTGGAGAGCACCTACGACAGTGCCGTCTCCTCGGTGGTCAGCGAGATGCGCAGCGTGCTGCGGGAGTATAACCAGCCCGAGACCATAGCCGATCAGGCCTGGAGCTACTATCAGTCTGCCAAGAGCAGCATGATCTCCAGCCTTGGCGGCTGATTCAGGGCAATACCGCATAATTCTAAGTGCCGATACGGCGAGTGAGGTGCGGCAGATGCTAAGCCAAAAGCGCAGATAATACTTTGTGTATTATCGAGCATTTTGGCAACGCAGATACCGTGCCGCAGCCGCCGGAGTGGTGCTTAAGCCGTAAGGCGGGAATTGTGCGGTGTTGCCTCAGCCTAATAATGTTTCCACGAGGCCCTGTGCTGCCAGATATCCGGCGTACAGGGCCTCATTTAAGTTGTTGCCGTGCCCGCCGATCTCGATCAGCAGACTGCCGGTGGTCAGGTCCTGATTATAGAACCGGTAGCTGAACAGCACCGGGCGGGTAAGGCCGGGGTATTTTGCCTCCATGCTGCGCTCCCACGCAGCGGCAAAACGCAGGTTCTGCCGCCATGCAGGCAGCTGCACGCTGGTGCCGTTGTCGCACCCGCAGATGATCATCACCTGCGCCGCCTGCCGCCCATCTATGCTGCACACCGGGGCGCAGCGGGTGCCGTTTTCCCGCTCGATGGCGTCCCGGTGGACGTCCAGCACCACCTTGATACTGGGGTACTGCGCCAGATACTGCTGCACCACCGCCCGGCTGTTGGCGTAGCTGCCGGTGTAGCTGGGGTAGTCGTTCAGGGTCTCGTCGTGCAGGGTGCAGATGCCCGCCGCATTGAGGGTATCGGCCATCACCCGCCCCACCGCGCACATATTGATGCTGCGGTCGGTGCTGCGGGCACCGTCCCCGGGGGTGAACCACAGCCCGGCAGAAAGGCGGTAGTCCTCGGTGGCGTGGGTGTGCATAATGAGCACCTGCGGCGCGGCGCTGTCCTTTTCGATGGCAAAGGGCAGGGGCTGCGCCGCCTCGGCGGCAATGTCTGCCGCCGTTTGCCGGGTGTTATTCTTGATGCTGCCCGCACCGCAGGGGATGTACTTTTCGCCGCTGCCCTGCCCGAACTGCTGCTCTGTCACTGTGCCCGCATCGGCGGGGCGGGCCTCGTCCGGCTGCAGGGACACAAAATACCGCTCCACTCCAGTCTGTACCGGAGCAGCAGTTTCTTGCTCCGGCGGCACAGACGCAGCCTCCACCGCGCTTTCCGCAGACGGTTCTGCTGCCCGGCTCTCCACCGCCTGCTGCCCCAGATGCAGCAGGGTCTGCGCAGCAGGCACCGGCGCTGCCAGAAAGGCCGCCAGCACCAGCGCGGCGCTGCGGGCAAAGATGCACAGCGCTGCAAACAGCACCGCAGCCTGCAAAAAGGGCACTGCCCTGCTCTGCCCCGCAGGCAGACGCCAAGGCTCTCTGCTGCGCATGGCAAGACCTCCTTTCTTCACCCCGTCAGCCAGCACAGCTGCTGCACGGTAAGGCGGGGCTGCAAGGCGCGGTTGACGCTGCCCGCCAGCAGGGCCGCGCCGTGGGCGATGACGCTGTCCAGCGCCCGGGGCGTGACCACAAGGTCTGCGCCCTCCTGCGCTTGCATCAGGGTGGGGATGCCCGCCGCCACCACCGGCACGCCTAAGGTGTCCCGGGTCAGGTGGCGGGTGTGGTCGGCCTGCGCCGGGTAGAGCCCTGCGTCCGAAAACTGCACCGTGCGCCCCAGCCGCTGCCCCTCGGCGGAGCAGAGACTGTCCACGCAGACCACCGCCGCCGGGCGCAGCTGCCCCACCAGCGCCGCCGCCAGCTGCTGCAGGGAAAGCCCGGTGGCTGCCGCCACCCCGGGCGCAACGGCTGCTACCGGGCGCAAGCCCCGCACCGGCGGGGCAGCGCCCGCGCCCATGGTGACAAGGATGCGCTGCACCGTGCGCGGGCCAAGGGCATCGGCGGTGATGCGGCGGTTGCCCACCCCCAGCACCAGCACCGGCCCTTCCGGCGGCAAAAGGGCCCGCAGCTCCCGGGCGCACACCTCAATGACGGCGGCGTCCCGCTCGTCCAGCACGCTGACGCTGGGCATTTCCAACGTAACATACCTGCCCCGGGGGCGGCTGAGCCCCTCGCGGGCGATCTCCACCCTTGTCACCGTGACCCCGCCGTGGCGGGCGGTGGCCAGCCGCACCCCTGCGGGCAGCGGCTGCGCTGCGCCCGAAAACAGCTCGTCAGCCATATCCGTAGTACGCATTTTCCACACTCTCCGTTCCTTTTTGGGGCAAAAGCCCGCTTTCTTGCCGGAAAGTATGGGAAAAATAAAACTTTTCCAAACAAAAATCAAAAAAACGCTTGCGCTGGTACGCGAAATATGGTATCATAGGGTGCGCTGTTATAGGTAGCCAAGGAGGTGGAACGAATGCCTAACATCAAATCTCAGAAGGACCGCGTCGTGCAGGCTGCTGCAGAGCAGGCTCACAACAAGGCCATTAAGACCAACCTGAAAACAGTCGTCAAGAAGGCAGACGCTGCCATCGATGCGAATGCCGCTGACAAGGACGCAACCGTCCTGGCTGCTGTTTCCGCGATCGACAAGGCTCGCGCTAAGGGTGTCATCAAGAAGAACACCGCCAGCCGCAAGATCAGCCGTATGGCAAAGCGTGCTAACAAGAACGCTTGATCGCGCAGTTTGATTGACGAACAAAACCTCTGTACCGGGTAACCGGCACAGGGGTTTTTGTTTTTTCCGCCGTTATGTCCCGCACAGCGCAGCAAGGCTTTGCCGCTGCACCGGCTGTAGCAGCTGCTCCGGCGGCAACGGCTGCGGCGGCACCACCACCCACCACACCGCCCACGCTGCGGGAACCACCGCCGCCAGCGAAAGCCCCGGGTACAAAAGTGCCGGCTCGTGCAGCCACGGACTGCCCGGCGGCAGCACCAGCGCCGTGCACAGGCACAGCGCCGCCCACAGCTCCCACAATACGGTCTGTCCGCTGCGTTTCATGCGCCTCACCTCCGTTTTGCCCCCAGTTTACCAGCCGCCGGACGCAAAATGTGGCGAAGCAGCGCAGACAAAACATCAGTTCTGGTCGTGGCTTTTGCCCACAAGGCTGCACACCACACCGCAGACAAGGCTTGCGGTGATGCCCGCAGAAGCAGCGGTCAGCCCGCCGGTCAGGATTCCGATGGCACCCTTTTCCGCCACGGCGGTGCGCACCCCCTTTGCCAGCAGATGCCCGAAGCCCAGCAGGGGCACGCTCGCCCCCGCACCGGCAAACTCTGCCAGCGGCGCATACAGCCCCACCGCCGAGAGCACCACTCCCGCCACCACATAGCCGGTCAGGATGCGTGCCGGGGTCAGCTTTGTCAGGTCGATGAACAGCTGCCCCACCGCGCAGAGGACACCGCCCATTAAAAATGCCCACAGATAGTTCATTTCAGCTCTCCTTTTCCGGCGCGGTCAGCTCTACCAAATGTGCCACCGCCGGGATGCTCTCCTTCTGCAAAAAGGTGGTCTGGCTCATCAGCGCCCCAGTGGCGAGGAACAGCACCCGGCGGCTGCCACGGCGCAGCAGTTTTGGCAGGATATGCCCACAGAGCACGGCGGCGCAGCAGCCCGCGCCCGAGCCGCCGCTTTTTACTCGCTGCTCCCCGGCATCGTAAAGCAGACAGCCGCAGTCCGCGTGGTTTTTCAGCAGCAGACCCTCTGCTGCCAGCAGCTCCCGCAGCATCTGACTGCCCACCAGCCCAAGGTCGCCGGTGTAGATGCAGTCAAAATCCCGCAGTTCTGCATGGGTATCGGCAAGATAGTGCAGCAGGGTGGCAGCTGCTGCCGGTGCCATGGCTGCGCCCATGTTGTTGATATCCTTGATGTTATAGTCCTGCACCCGGCCAAGGGTTGCGGCGGCAACGCCCACCCCCTGCCCTGCCGGACGCAGCAGGCAGCACCCGGCGGCGGTGGCCGTCCACTGCGCGGTAGGAGTGCGCACCGCGCCGTAGCTCAGCGGGGTGCGGAACTGACGCTCTGCCGCGCAGAAATGGCTGGAGGTCATGGCCAGCAGGTTCTGCGCCGCCCCGCTGCTGCACAGCGCCGCGCCCAGCGCCAGCGCCTCGGCCATGGTGCTGCACGCCCCGAACAGCCCCGCAAAGGGCACGCCCAGCTCCCGCAGCGCATAGCCGGAAGCGGTGCACTGCGCCTGCAAGTCCCCTGCCAGCGCAAGGTCCACCCGCTCGGCGGGCAGAGCCGCCTTTTGCAGGCAGAGCCGTGCCGCCCGCAGCTGCAATTGCTTTTCGGCGGCTTCCCAGCTGCGCTGTCCCAGCCGGTTGTCGGTGGTCAGCTCGTCAAAGCCCGCCGCCAGCGGGCCATCGCTCTCTTTTTTGCCGCCCACCGCCGCCTGTGCGGCGATGACCGGCGGGGTATGGAACAACAGGGTATCGCCCCGGCGCTCTGTCATAAAATTTTCTCCTTTTTTCTACAAAAAATGCCCCGGCACGTGCTATACTGGTGCTGTGACGCTGCAATATCCGGCGGGGCTGTTCCGTATTATAGGATAGAAGCCCCCAGCAGCCAGAGCACTGCGCCGTACACCACCGCCGCCAGCGTGCCGTACACGATGACCGGCCCGGCGATGAGGAATATCTTGGCTCCCGTGCCCGGCACCCGTCCCTCGGCCTTGAACTCGATGGCCGCGCTGACCACCGCGTTGGCAAAGCCGGTGATGGGCACCAGCGACCCCGCCCCGGCCTTTGCCGCCAGCTTCTGGTACCAGCCCAGCGTGGTCAGCACCGCCGAGAGCAAGATCAAAGTGCAGCTGGTCAGGGTGCCCGCCGCTTCGGTGTCCGCGCCCTGCCGTAGAAACAGCTGCCGCAGCCCCTCACCCAGCAGGCAGATGCCGCCGCCCACGCAGAACGCCCACAGGCAGTCTGCCAGAAGCGGCGAGTGCGGCCCGGCCTTCTGCACCCGGCGTGCGTATTCCTGCGCTGTCATCTTCATCTTCCCGCGCCCCCTTTTGCGGATAGTCTGCCCGGGGCGGCGGGTGCTTATCCTTTTTTTGTGAAAGAAGGTAGGTTCTATGCGTTCTTCCCATCACCGTAACCATCACGCCCGGCGTCTGCTCTGCCTGACGGCGCTGGCCTGCTTTGTGGCGGGCGGCACTGCCTACGCCTGCACCCGCAAAGCTGCGGTGCCGCAGCTGCCCGAGCTGCCTGCCGAGAGCCTTGCGCAGCCCGCCGAAAACGGCACGCAGCAGAGCCTCCTTACCGCCGCACAGGCGCAGGCGCTGCTGGACGACCCCCGCATGATCCTTGTCAACCGCACCCACAAGATGCCGGAGGACTACCCCGTTGAGACCAAGGAGTGCGGCTCGGCCACTGCCATCAACAAGACCTTGCAGACCGAAGCTGCCGATGCCTTTCTCTCCATGCAGGCCGCTGCCGCCAAGGACGGCGTGGACGTGCGGATGCAGAGCGGCTACCGCAGCGTCAGCTACCAGAAAAAGCTGTACGACAACAAGACCCAGTACTACCGTGATAAGGGTCTGAGCGAAGCCGCCGCCCGGGAAAAGGCGGCTGCCATCGTCAACCCGCCGGGCTGCTCGGAGCACAACTGCGGCCTTGCCGCCGACCTGAACAGCCCGGAGCACACCACCCTTGACACCGGCTTTGCCGACACCGCCGCCTTCCGCTGGCTGTGCGAGAACGCAGAGCAGTACGGCTTTATCCTGCGCTACCCCAAGGAGGCGGAAAGTGTGACCGGCATCACCTACGAGCCGTGGCATTGGCGCTATGTGGGCCCGGAAAACGCAGCCCTGCTCAACCGGAGCGGCCTGTGTCTGGAGGACGCAGTAGCCGTTTTGCAGCGCATTGCCGCCGGGGAGACCGTGACCGGTTAAAATCCGATGAAAACTGCCGGAAAACCCTGTGGGGTACGTTGCAATTTACCTGCTGTTATGGTAAGATAAATACAGTCTGCCCCGGCGCGCGATACCGCCCCGGGCTGTGACAGATGAATTCAACAAAAGAAGGAATATTTTATGATAAACCTGTCTCTTATACACATCTCCGAGCCCACGAGACGCTCATGAAT
>ENA-OZSX01000448-OZSX01000448.1-human-gut-metagenome-genome-assembly--contig:-NODE-448-length-13184-cov-4.218143_pt1 | contig 13184 bp, 10 predicted proteins | sample MGYA00244131_ERZ653984 | MGnify/ENA primary metagenome ERZ653984 (study PRJEB26926, sample SAMN06164778) | human gut metagenome | biome: ENVO:00009003; feature: ENVO:2100002; material: ENVO:00002003...
CGAGATTCATGAGCGTCTCGTGGGCTCGGAGATGTGTATAAGAGACAGTATTCGTTGAATGCCGTGACGCCTAATATCGGTACGGGATTTGACCTGGGTGTTGAAATTCACGGTCTGGTGGCAGATAAGTTCGGTTATGAAGTCGGCTTGTTCAATGGAACCGGAGCTTCCGTGAATACAGCTTCAAAGACGATGAGTGATGACTGGCATATCCCTTCATTGCTGTATGCCGGACGTCTGACTTATATGCCCAAGGGGGTGATGCCTTCCACACAAGGTAATCCTAACCGTTTGAACGAGGATAAGATATTATTCGGTCTTTCGGGTTCTATCAATGTGGAGAGTGAAAATGAGAGTACCAATGATACCCGTGTGGGGTTGGAATTTGCCATGTTGAAGAACAAGCTCTATCTGGCGGCTGAAGCTTATTATATGAATGTAGGTTTCACCAAACGGCAAAAGATAAATGAATCGTATAGCTTTTTAGGCGGTTATGTGCAAGGTGGTTACTTTGTCGCTCCCCGCCTACAGCTTGCCGCACGCTACGATATCTTCAATCGTAACGGTACGGATGACGACGGTTTCCTGAATATGCCTGCTGTAGGTATGAATTACTTTTTCAGAGGATGCAACCTGAAATTGCAGGCAATGTATCAGTATGTAGCCCGTTGGGGACACGACACGCAGCTCGACCGTGATAATGATAATTTAGGTCTGGCCACTCACTCTGCCACGGTGATGCTTCAATATACATTCTAAATGAAGTCAGGAAAGGATTCGTCTATGAAAAAATACATTCTTTTCTTTTTTCTGCCCGTGCTTCTTATAGGTCTGCATGCATGCGATGAGGGGAGAATTTATGAGAATGCCGTAGTGGCCACGGGTGAAGGACGCACAGTGAAGATGACAGGCCGGATTAGTGGTGTGGATAAGTGGTCGGGCGACTATAGTGTGGTAGTGGCAGGATTTGATGATGAAAGCGATTATGCCATTGTTTCAAAGGTTGTTCCGGCATCCGAATCGGATAATGATGAAATCCAGTTGACAATGTCCGGCATAACGGATGAGGTGACAACTGTCGAGCTATGTGTAATCAATAAGTTGAGGAAGCGCATTGTCAGTTTGGTGGCAATGGAATGTACTGAAATCGCTGATACTATACTTATGGATGCAGGAACAGTTGATGCAAGTATGTACAATGCCATTCAACAAAAAATATTCAATGCCACTTGTACGGCTTGCCATGGTCTTAGCACCACTCCGGGTGGTGGCTTGAATCTGCTGGAAGGACATAGCCATGCTGATCTGGTCAACCGGGCTTCAACGACGGTGGACGGTAAAATGAGGGTTATGCCCGGCAATGCGTCAGAAAGTGTCTTGCATCTCATATTGGGTACGGACATCAGCTCGGATTGGCGTATAGACCATTCTCAGATGATAACCTCATCTGATATGCAGTCTTTGATTGGCAACTGGATTGACGATGGTGCACAGCCGTAATAATGATGGGCCTTACTGGTAATACCGGTACTTTTTTGAACAACAACGACTAATTGATATTTAATATGAAAAATAAACAACAACAAACTAATCAATTGGAGAATACCTTAACCGAAATCTTTAAATATGAGGTAGAAGCGGGTGTTTCGGAATATCATGTAATGATTCATGCCACCAGACCGGAAGCGACTTATGAAGAACAGCTGAATGCGGTGGTCGACACTTACTGCCAACTACGTGAAAGTGAGCTACAAGGTGCTGTTGCCATCTTTAAACGCTACTTTCTAAGTGACGCCGCCAATCAGGCAGATATGCTACTGGCGCTTTCGGCAGAATGTTCGGATTGTGCACTCTCCGTGGTAGAGCAGCCGCCGTTGAACGGTACAAAGATTGCACTGTGGGTCTATCTGCAGAAAGGTGTGGAAACACAGGTACTTCATAACGGATTGTTCGAAGTGAGACATGGCGCCTACCGTCACCTTTGGGGAGGCGGCTCTTTCAATCGTGCCGCCAATTCGGAATACCAGACCCGTCTGCTGTTGAATGACTATGTGATGCAGCTGATGGAACAGGGCTGCAAGCTGGCTGATAATTGCATACGTACCTGGTTCTTTGTACAGAACGTGGATGTGAATTATACCGGAGTGGTGAAGGCGCGTAATGAGGTGTTTGTTACCCAGGACTTGACGGAGAAGACTCATTATATTTCCAGTACCGGTATCGGTGGCCGTCATGCCGACCCAAAAGTGACGGTTCAGATGGATACTTATGCTGTAGATGGTTTGAAATCTGAACAAATTCACTACCTTTACGCACCGACACATCTGAATCCCACATACGAATACGGTGTGAGTTTCGAGCGAGGTACGTATGTGGATTATGGCGACCGTCGCCAGGTGTTTATTTCGGGTACTGCGAGCATCAATAATAAAGGTGAGGTGGTATATCCCGGGGACATTCGCAAGCAGACGGAACGTATGTGGGAGAATGTGGAGGCTTTGTTGAAAGAGGCTGGCTGTACGTTTGATGATTTAGGACAGATGATTGTTTATCTGCGGGATGTTGCTGACTATACCGTGGTCAAAGGAATGTATGACGAGCGTTTTCCGGATACTCCGAGAGTGTTTGTATATGCTCCCGTATGTCGTCCGGGTTGGCTGATAGAGATGGAATGTATGGGAGTCAAGTCTTTAGAAAACAAGGAGTTTGCTCCATATTGATTTTTTACTTTTAATTGATAGCTCTTAATTGAAAAAGTTTCTCATAGCTGTTTATGGTTGTTTGCTGCTCTTACTTGCTGCAACTACGTTTGTAGAGCAGACATACAGTACGGATTTTGTAGAAAAGCATGTTTATCATACGATTTGGTTCTGTTGTTTGTGGGGAGCCCTTGCTGCGATGACTGTTGTTGTGCTTGTAAGACAGCGGTTGTGGCGGCGTCTCCCGACGTTGTTGTTGCATGGCTCCTTCCTCGTGATTTTGGCGGGAGCCATGACTACGTTTCTTTGTGGCCGAAAAGGATATGTGCATCTTACTGTCGGCAGTGAGGTGAACTGCTTTTTGGAACAAGACGGCAGGCAGGTTGTAGAGTTACCGTTCACCTTACGTCTGGACAGTTTCCGGATTGAGTACTATCCGGGTACGGATGCTCCTGCAGATTATATCAGCTATATTCACGGTGAGACGCCCGTCTCCATGAACCGTATTCTTTCACGGCAGGGGTTTCGCTTTTATCAGTCTTCCTTTGATGAGGATATGCAGGGGAGCTGGCTGACAGTGAATTATGACCCGTGGGGGATAGGGATTACCTATAGTGGATACCTCTTGTTAGGTGTCTCCATGCTCTGGATGCTGGTCAGCCGGGGCGGAGAGTTCCGCAGGCTGCTGAGGCATCCGTTGTTGAAGAAGGGAGGAATGTTTGTTCTATTGTTGCTGTGTCTGGGAAGTGGGGTACATGCGCAGAAGAGAAGCCTTCCGGCACTGGCACGCAAGCAGGCGGATAGTCTTGCCCGTAAGCAGGTGATTTATAATGACCGTGTGGTTCCTTTCAATACCCTTGCGCGCGATTTTGTACTGAAACTGACGGGAAAATCGTCTTATGGAGGCATGACGCCGGAGCAGGTGATTGGCGGATGGCTTCTGCGTCCGGAGGTTTGGCAGAATGAGCCGATGATTTATATCAAAAACGAGGCACTCCGTCGTCTGCTTCATTTGGAGACACCCTATGCATGTCTGGCTGATTTGTTCGACGGTGAGAAGTATCGCTTGCAGAAGTTCTGGAAGGGGAAGCAAGACCATCATCAGAAAATGACTTCTCTGGAAAAGGCCATTGTAGAGGCGGATGAAAAGGTGGGACTGATTTTGATGCTCCAAAATGGTACATTGATTCGTCCTTTGCCGGAAGACGGGAGTGTGGAGCCTGTTTCCGATACTAAAATACAAGCCGAATTGCTGTATAACCGTATTCCTTTCAGCAAATTGCTGTTCATGTTCAACCTTACGGTGGGGATGCTGGCTTTCTTCCGTCTGCTGTATCGCGGCCTGCGCCGTTCGTCGGCATTGTCAGACTCTTCCGGTAGGATTGTAGCGCTCTCTTTCTCTTCGCGTTTGGCAGATACTTTTTTCCCGTTTTCTCTTTATGCGGCGTTTCTCTTTCAGCTCTTCGGGTATGGTCTGAGGTGGTACATCGGCGGGCGTATCCCGTTGGGTAATGGATACGAAACGATGCAGTTCATGGCATTGTGTGCGCTGTTCCTGGCTTGTCTGTTTCGGCGGCGCTTCCCGTTTATGGTGCCTTTCGGTTTTTTGCTGTCCGGTTTTGCCTTACTGGTGTCCTATTTGGGACAGATGAATCCCCAAATCACTCCCTTGATGCCCGTGCTCGTTTCTCCGTGGCTCAGTACGCATGTGTCGTTGATAATGATGTCTTATGCTTTGTTTGCCTTTATGATGCTGAACGGCATACTGGCATTGTGTCTTCGCCGTTCAGCCCGGATGTTGATGCTGCTCAGCCGATTGCTGCTTTATCCCGCCGTTTTCTTTTTGGGAGCCGGCATTTTTCTGGGTGCGGTTTGGGCCAATGCTTCTTGGGGGCGTTATTGGGCTTGGGACCCGAAGGAAGTATGGGCGCTGATTACCTTTATGGTTTATGGAGCGGCGTTCCATGCGCGCAGCCTGCGCATTTTCCGCAGTCCGTTATTCTTCCATATCTATATGATTGTTGCCTTTCTGACAGTCCTGATGACCTATTTCGGGGTGAACTACATCCTTGGAGGAATGCACAGCTATGCCAATGCCTGATTTGTGGGTGGTTCTACCTATTTATGATGACAGACTTGTTTTATTATACCTAATTTAAGTGATTGCGTACTGTCTGCCGATGCCTTATCTTTGCAACATCAGATTTGAATGAATTAGTTAGTCATAATTACGTAACCACTTTTATGAAGATAAAAGGATCCCCGCTTCCCGATGTGATATCGTGAAGCGGGGATTTGTGTATGGCGTGACGGATACTGTGGGTAAGGTTGGATAAGGATACTTGTGGGGCATAAAGAGTCATAGGATGGGGAGGGATGACATAGGGGATGAGCTTTGTCTTCAAGCACAAGATAAACCTTAATCAATAGGCAGAGGGCTTTTCCCGTATGGAGGAGCATACTTTTGCAAGGGATTCATCCGGTTTTTCCCTATAGGCCGCAGCGGGTAGGGAAACGGTTGCCGGAAGAATCTTATAGAGAGTCCTTGATGTCGCTCAATTCTACCAGCTTGTTGACAATAGCGTAGATGGTGAGCCCTGCCGGAGAATGTATCTGCAGTTTGCGTGCAATGTTACGGCGATGGGTAATGACGGTATGGATGGAGAGGTAGAGTTTGTCGGCGATGGCTTTGTTGGTCATGCCCTTCACAACGCAGGTGATGATTTCCTTTTCGCGCTGGCTCAGGGTTTCTTGTTCGCTGTCTTTTTCCTCTTCCTCCTCGGTGTGTAGCAAGTGGTTGATTTTGGAGGCGATGACATCTACGTCATCGCACATGGCGAAGTTCTCGTCATATTCCTTCAATATGTTGTTGTCGATGACGGAGCATACCATAGCAATGTACTTGATACCGGATTTTCCGTGTTCTGCCTTGAAGGCGGGCAGGTCGAACCAGCCACCGAAAGTGGGGTTGATGATGATAATGTCTGCCGGATGCATGTGAATGTAGTTCTGCAGCGATTCCGGAGAAGAAACCTCAATAGGGTGTGCATTCAAGTTGGGAATACGCTTCAAAACAGCCGTCAGGCCACTCCGGATGATGACCGAAGTTTCTGCAATGACAATCTTCAAAGAAGTATTATTGTTCATTTTTCAGTTTCCTTTCTATTTGCGCTACGGCGGGAACAAACATATAATCTTCTACCTGGCAGTGGGTGGCAAGGTCTTGTTCGCAGTTGAATATATCGAACAAGACCGCATTCAGGAGATTGTTGTTCTCCTTTTCCGGGTAGTATTTGATGATGATGTTCTTCAGCTCTTTCAGTTTGGTATCTATCTGATTATGTTTGCTGGCAAAAGTGGCAATGTTGTATTCATCCGATAGGTTGCCTTGGAGTAATTGCTCTACATAGGTGAATACGGCCTGGTTTTCATATTCCATGTGGCGGCGTACCTCCTTGGCATATTCATCGAAGAACTTCAGGATGAGGTAGGCTACATCGTTTGTACTGGAACAATCGATGGCTTCGATGAGTTTGCGGCGGATGGCCGGCAGGTTGAAGTCGAGGAAATATGTGTGGGCACGCTTCAGATAATCCATAAGGGCGGGAATGGAAAAATCACTTTCATTGCCGCTGTAAGAGTATTGTTCTTCGCTGATAAAGTTGGCTACGGCGAGGAATGTAGGGCAATCGACGCCTTGTGCTTCGCAGACGTCCTTCACGCTCTTGTCTCCGAATCCTAATGACAGTCCGAAGCGGCTCATCACCATTAATAAGGAGTAATTGTCACAGATGAGGTCGCTCATCTTGTCCGTGGAGCGGTACTTATGTTGCTCATTCATTGTATGTTATTGTTTTTAATTCTCTGATTCGTGCGCAAAGTAACGGCTTTTATCCGAGAACTGCAATCACTATTAGTAGGTATTTTGCTTGTCGGGAGACGGTTGGAGACTGGTGTTTGCCGAATAAACTAAAAGCTTTAGTTTTATTTAACGAGAGAAATTAGTTTTTGAACTAAATAATTTAGTTATTTGCGGAAAACAAAGAATGTTATGAAAGGATTGACTGCAAAAGAAGAAGAAATCATGGGCTTTTTCTGGGAAAAGGGACCCTTGTTTGTGAAGGAAATGCTGGCATTCTATGAAGAGCCGAAACCACATTTCAATACTTTGTCCACCATTGTGAGAGGATTGGAGGATAAGGGATTCCTGAGCCATCATACGTACGGCAACACGTATCAGTATTATGCGGTGGTCAGCGAGGAGGATTTCCGCAAGCGGACACTGAAGAACGTTATCAGCAAATATTTCAATAATTCCTATCTCAGCGCAGTGTCGTCTCTGGTGAAGGAAGAGGATATATCCCTGGAAGAACTGAAGCAGTTGATACAAGACGTGGAAAAGGGAAGGGACTGAGATTGTTGAGGCTCTAATAACTCTGGCTTATGAAAAACATCGGATTGGTTTGTTTGCTGCTGGTAAGTATTTGCTGCGGATTGCAGGCAAAGAAAATCGTAAAGGTACCCTATTTCATGGCATGCAATACGCGTAGCATTGAAGTGGAGCAAGTGACGCTTGGAAAAGATACGACCTGGCTGGCGGTGAGGCTTTATGGCATGCAGGGCGATAGGGTCAGGATTGATTCGACAGCTGTGTTGCGGGCATCCGGAAAGGATTACGGATATTTGGGAAATACCGGTTTTGCCAGGGATGAATGGACGCATATTCCCGCTTCCGGTGAAATGACTGCTGTTTTGAAGTTTAGTCCGCTTCCGATGGATACTGAGAGCTTTGATTTTGTAGAGACACCGGACAGTGATGAAGGATGGGTAATTTATGGTATACAGCTCAACGGAGAGAAACCTCGGGTGGATATTCCCGAACGTTTGCGGAATAAGAAACCGGATGAGGTTTTGCCATTGCCCGGACCGGAATTGAATATGGGAAAGACTGTCATAAAGGGGCAGATATTGGGGTATAAACCGGAGTATGGAGTGACGTTACGCTACTATGACTCGCCTTGGTTCTTCATGTATTTCACCGGTAAGGACTTGAAGATAGCGGAGGATGGCACGTTCCGTTATGAGACAGAGGTGCTGTTGCCGAGCGGTGCTACGCTGTGGATATCCCGTTCGAAAATAGAATTGTTTCTCGTTCCGGGTGGAGAACTGGATGTCACAATCAATCTGCCTGAAATATTCTATTCGCAAAGCCGTCTTTTAAGCCGGAAAAGGGATGGTGTAACGGACAACTGTGTTTGGTTTGAAGGAGACTATGCCGGTCTGAATACCGAGTTGCTGCGGTTCGGTGAAATGAAAAGCTTATCGGGAGCTGATGATTTTTATGCAGATATTTGTGGGATGACTCCGCAGGCATATAAAAAGTATCTGTTCAGGCATTATGAAGATATGCAAAAGAAACTTGTAAAAAACAAGGATATGAGCCAGGCTTGCCGTACTTATATCCGGGCAAATCTGGATATGAATCTGTTCAGCCTTATCTATAATTACAAGAGTAACCTTAGTTATGCCCCGATGCTTTCGGGCAGGAAGGGGGTGAAAAGGGCGGACATGACGGTGGACAGTACCTCATACTTCAAGGAAATACTGCAACTGGATATTCTGCATACCCCCGAACAGAAATATTACAATTATTATACGGACTTTGTGAAGACCGCTACCGGAAATTTCCGGGATAAGTTTGTGCAAGACCCTCTTTGGCCGGACATGCTTCTTGCCGGGCGTGCTTCCCGTAATCTGAGCAAGTACATGCCTTTGACTGAGGAAGAGCGTCGGACGGTGGACAGCATCGCTTCTCCCGACCTCAGGCAATTGTTCCTGATGAGAAACGGGAGGATTGAAGCCGAACTGAAATCAGAGTTGGAAGCTACTAAGGGAAAGACCGGATATAAGATTGTTGAGGTGGAAAAGGAGGTAGCGGCAGACAGTTTGTTGCAGGTCATTACTCGTCCTTATCGTGGCAAGATGGTACTGGTGGATATGTGGAACACCTGGTGTGGTCCTTGTATGCGGGCCATGAAAAGCCTGAAACCGTTGAAAGAGGAGCTGAAAGAGGTGGTTTATCTATATATTGTCGACGAAACATCTCCTGAAGGAAAATGGAAAGTAATGATACCGGATATACCCGGTATTCACTGTCGCATTAGCAATGAGCAAAGTACGGCATTGGCAAAGCTGTACGAATATCCGGGTATCCCGACCTATTTCGTCGTGAACCGTGAAGGAGATATTTCCTACAAAGCAACCGGATTTCCCGGAGTGGAGATGCTACGGAATGAACTGACCAAGTAACTGTAAATAGTAAATAGTAAATCGTAAATCCCTAAATAGTAAATAATTCCATGGGTCTGTTTTTTGTTTATATACTCAAATCTTCTGTTTGCCTGGCGATATTCTATTTGTTTTATCGCTTGTTGCTGGCACGCGAGACGTTTCATCGTTTCAACCGTTTTTCATTGTTGGGCATTTTGCTGTTGTCCTGCCTATTGCCTTTGGTAGAGGTAAGTGTGAAGCAGGAGACGGAAGTGCACCAGACGATGCTGACATTGGAGCAGTTGCTGATGATGGCAGATGCAGTGAATGCCACTGAGGCCGGAGCAAGGGCTGAAACGGCAACAGTCACCTGGATACAAGTGGCGCTGCTTGTCTATCTGGCAGGAATCGTTTTCTTTGCCTTCCGCAACGTATATTCGTTGGTACGGTTACTGATGTTGCTGAAATCGGGTAAAAAAGAGGATATTGGCAGCTACTTACCGGGCAGGAAAGAGCGCGTTACTTTGATTGTACACAACTGTGACATCGCTCCGTTCAGTTGGATGGGATATATTGTCATTTCACGGAAAGACTTGGAGGAGAACGGACGGGAAATCCTTATCCACGAGCTTGCCCATATCCATAACCGCCATTCCTGGGACTTGCTGGTGGCTGATGTCTGCATTTTCTTTCAGTGGTTCAATCCGGCATCATGGCTCCTGAAGCAGGAATTGCAGAATATCCATGAGTTTGAAGCGGATGAAACGGTGATAAAGGAGGGTGTGGATGCAAAACAGTATCAACTATTATTAATAAAAAAAGCTGTCGGCACAAGGCTCTACTCTATGGCCAACAGCTTTAATCACAGTAAACTTAAAAAACGTATCACTATGATGTTAAAAGAAAAATCAAGTCCGTGGGCACGTTTGAAGTATCTCTATGTACTTCCGGTAGCTGCTATTGCAGTAACAGCTTTTGCCCGTCCCGAAGTGTCTGAAACAGTGGAAGAAATTTCTGCCGTCAAAGTTAATGATTTAACGGCAATTGTAGAAACAAAAGTTGCGGAAAGTTCCGGACAGTTATTGCCTGTGCAGTCAGTTCCGAAAGACTCTGTGAACCGGAAAAGCAAGGTGGCAGTGCAACAAATGGACGAACTGGTGGTAGTGGGCTATGCTTCTAAAGACAGTGTGAAAGACAGAGAACCGGTATTTAATGTTGTAGAACAGATGCCTTCATTTCCGGGAGGAATGGAAGCCTTGATGCAATATCTGGCGAAAAATATGCGCTATCCGGTGGAGGCGCAGAAGAACAAGGTGCAAGGTAGGGTGGTTGTTGGCTTTATCGTTAGTAAGGATGGTGACATTAAAAAGGCGCATATTCTTCGTGGCGTAGATCCTGAGTTGGATGCGGAGGCTATCCGCGTGATAGAATCTATGCCTAGGTGGATGCCGGGCATGCAACGTGGAAAAGCGGTAGCAGTGAGTTATACACTACCCGTTATGTTCAGGTTGACGGGGGATGCTCTCGGCTTGAAATTGGTTGAGGCTTCCGGTTCAACTGCCGGAGAACTAGATAAAGGGGTAACTTTTTCTTACGCGGAGGGTAAGCAGCCGCTTTGTATTGTAAATGGTAAAGAAGTGGATTGGGCAGTGATGCGCGCCCTGAATCCCGATAGAATAAAAAGTATAACTGTACTGAAAGATAAGGCTATACTGGAAGAGAAGTATGGGGAAAAGGGGCAAAACGGTGTTTTGTTGATTACCTTAAAGGGATATACCGAATAACTGAATCGGTTATACATCTTATCGGTTAGTCCTTGCAACCTACTGTGTTGTAAGGACTGATTTCTTTTATGTGATACGCTTAATCCGGATTGATTATTTATCTTTGTCCTGGGCCATGCAATTCTCGATATGAGCAAGTATTTCTTCCTCTTGTCCGGGATTAAACCAGCTTATTTCTTCGTCCCGTTTGAACCATGTCATTTGTTTACGGGAGTAGATGCGGGAGTTCTGTTGAATCTTCTCAATGGCGAAAGGCAGTGTCCATTCGCCGTCAAGGTAATTGAATATTTCCTTATAACCCACTGTATTCAGGGAGTTGAGCGTCCGATAAGGATAGACGCTGCGTACTTCTTCCACAAGTCCGTCGGCTATCATCTGTTCCACGCGTCGGTTTATGCGGTCGTACAATTCTTGACGGTCACGTGTGAGACCTATTTTTATGATACGAAAAGGGCGTTCCTTTTTTTGTTGCGTGCAGAAAGAGGTGTAGGTCTTTCCGGTCATATAACAGATTTCCAAGGCATGTATTACCCGTTTGTGGTTCTTTAAGTCTACAGTTTTGTAATACTCCGGATCAAGCAGCTTCAGTTCGGTGCAGAGGTTCTCCAACCCCTCTGTCTCGTATTTGTGAAGCATCATCCGGCGGGTATCGGCATCTACGGTGGGAATGTCGTCAATGCCTTTGCATACGGCATCTACGTACATCATGGAGCCTCCAGTCAGGAGTACGACCTCATGCTCGGTATAGAGTTTCTCAAGAAGCTGCAGCACTTCGGTTTCATATTGGGCGGCACTGTAATAGTCGGTAAGTTGCAGTGTGCCGACAAAGTAGTGCCGTACACGTTGCAGTTGTTCCGGAGTGGGGGCAGCCGTACCGATTTTCAAATCGGCGTAAAGTTGTCTTGAATCGGCAGAAACTATGCATGTTCTGAAATGCTCCGCCAGGCGGAGGCTGAGTTCCGTCTTACCCACTCCCGTAGGTCCTATAAGTACTATCAATGTTTTCATGAGGCCGTAATAAAATAATTCGGGCGAAGAACAGTTGCATCCTCCGAAACGGGCATATCCTCATGGGATATTCCATTATCATTGGAGCAAATTATTATTCGCCCGAACCGGTTTATCAGAATTTGTCTTCTTCGTAAGGAATATCAGCGGCACCTTCGTCCAAACCTCCAAAGCCTTCTTTGTCGAAGTCCTCCATGTCAAAATCTTGGTCGCCGTAGAAGTTCTCGTCCAAATCAAGCGAACCGCCGGCAGCAGTCATTTCCTCAAAGTCGATGGTTTGTTTGGGTGCTTCTCCCGCTTTCTTTGTACATTTGGCTCCGGTCATACTCTTTCCGGTGATGATTTCAGAGAGCTCGATAAAGAAGCAGCGTTCTGTCATGTAGTCGAATACATACAGCAGTTTTTGCTTTTCGTCTTCTACTAATTCGCTGATTGGAGTATCTTTCATCACCCAGCTGTCTATCTCCGGATTGTCATCCATTTCTTCGAGAGTGATTTCTTTCTCTTTTTCCCAATCGTCGTCGCAGATGAAGAAAGAAGTCATTTGGTCGTTGGCGTAGCCTACTGATTTCAGGATAGCCTCGTGGAAGTCATAGAATGTAGCTTCCGGATCAATCTGTATTTCTCTGATGAAGTCGTCCGCTTCGTCGGAGATGAGAGTAAATCTATATATCATAATGTTAACTTTTTTATTTACTTGCAGGAATAATGCCGCGAGCTGATTCACGTATAAAGTTTACAATATAGCTGATTTCGGGTGTCATTTCCATTTCATTTTCAATCTTCTTCAAAGCGTCCGTATTGTTCATTCCGCTTTGATAGATGATGCGGTAGGCATCATGGATGGCCTCGATCGTTTCGTTGGAGAAACCGCGGCGGCGCAGTCCCACAATGTTGAGACCTGCATAGCAAATAGGCTCCCGGCCGGCTATGATATACGGCGGTATATCTTTGCTGAAACGGCATCCGCCTTGTATCATGCCGAAACCTCCTACGCGGCAGAACTGGTGCATCAGGACGTTGGCACTGATTATGGAGTTGTCGTCTATAACGATTTCTCCAGCCATTTTTGTTGAGTTACCGATAATGCAACCGCTTCCTATGAGGGCGTCGTGGGCAACGTGTACGCTTTCCATTAGCAGGTTGTTATTGCCTACGATTGTTTTTCCTTTGGCGGCTGTACCCCGGTTGATTGTTACGTTTTCGCGGATAATATTGTTATCGCCTATTTCGGCAGTAGTCTCTTCTCCTCTGAATTTCAGGTCTTGCGGAATGGCACCGATTACGGCTCCGGGAAAGATTGAGTTTCCATTGCCGATACGTGATCCGTACAGAATGTTGACATTTGCCATAATCTTATTGTTATCGCCGATTACCACATTCTTGTCAATGAAAACAAAAGGAGCAATCTCTACGTTTTCCC
>ENA-OZSX01000455-OZSX01000455.1-human-gut-metagenome-genome-assembly--contig:-NODE-455-length-13085-cov-4.743899_pt1 | contig 13085 bp, 9 predicted proteins | sample MGYA00244131_ERZ653984 | MGnify/ENA primary metagenome ERZ653984 (study PRJEB26926, sample SAMN06164778) | human gut metagenome | biome: ENVO:00009003; feature: ENVO:2100002; material: ENVO:00002003...
ACGAGATTCATGAGCGTCTCGTGGGCTCGGAGATGTGTATAAGAGACAGTCTTACGGTTGCTTTTGATGTGCATGCACCAACATTCCGTCATAAGATGTTTGACGCATACAAGGGAACGAGAAAACCGATGGCAGAAGAATTGCGGCAGCAGGTACCGCTGATGAAAGAAATGCTGCGTGCCATGGGAGTTACGGTAATTGAAAAAGAAGGCTTAGAAGCAGACGACCTATTGGGAACCATAGCAAAGCGCAGTGAAGCAGCAGGCTATGAAGTGTCTGTAGTGTCCGGAGACCGGGACTTATTGCAGCTTGCCAGTGACCATATTAAGATCCGGATTCCAAAGACCAGGCGGACCGGAACGGAAATCGAAGATTATAATACCAAAGAGGTATTGGAAAAATATCAGGTTACACCATTGCAGTTTATTGATGTAAAGGCGCTGATGGGCGATACCACAGATAATATTCCGGGTGTACCGGGAATCGGCGAAAAGACAGCCACGAACCTGATTGTGGCATATGGCAGCATTGAAAATGCGTATGCCCATGTAGAAGAGATTAAGCCAAACCGTGCGAAAGAGATGTTAAAAGAGCATTATGATATGGCACAGTTGAGTAAGACACTGGCTACCATTAAGATAGATGCAGACATCCCATATGATATCAACGAAGCAAGAATTGGCAATTTATATACACCGGAAGCTTATATGATGTGTAAGCGTCTGGAATTTAAGAATCTTTTGAAACGGTTTGAAGTGGACACACCGGTAAATACCGGAGAGGAAAACTTTAAACGAATCGAGGATTTTGCTGGGGTAGAAGATTTTTTTGCAAAGGCAAAGAAGCAGCAGGCAGCAGGAGTCCAGTTGATTTATGAAAAGGATGTTGTGCTTGGACTTGCAGTTGCATGCACAAAAGAAGATGTGGCATATATTCCGGTTGCGGGATTTGTGACAGAGCAGTATCTATTCGAACAGAGCAGACAGCTTCTTGCAGCAGGCACAGAGATTCGCACCTTTGATTTAAAACCACAGCTTAAATGGATAGAAGCCGATGAAAAGAGTCATATTTTTGATGTGAAAATAGCAGCTTATTTATTAAATCCATTGAAAAATGACTATGCTTATGAAGATATTGCAAAAGACTATCTTGATTTGATGGTGCCATCGAAAGAGGATTATCTTGGAAAGAAAGATTTAGCCACAGCATCGGAAGAAAAGCCGGAAGAATTCTTGAAAATGGCATGTTATCAGGCATATATTAATTTAATGGCAAAAGAGCCGCTGGCAAAGCAGTTAGAAGAAGAGGGCATGAAAGAACTCTTTGATAAAATAGAAATGCCGCTGGTATATACCTTATCTGATATGGAAAAGGAAGGCATTGCTATTGATGCAGATGCCTTAAAAGAATATGGAGAGAATCTTGCAGTATCCATAGATAAAATTGAAAAAGAAATCTATGAAGAAGCCGGTGAGACCTTTAATATCAATTCACCAAAACAGCTTGGTGTGATTCTTTTTGAAAAATTGCAGATGCCAAATGGCAAGAAGACCAAGACCGGATATTCTACTGCAGCAGATGTACTGGAAAAGCTGGCACCGGATTATCCGATTGTATCAAAAATATTAGAGTACCGTCAGCTGACCAAATTAAAATCCACATATGCCGACGGACTGGCTGCATTTATTGCAGAGGATGGACGGATTCACAGTACATTCCAGCAGACCATAACAGCCACCGGACGTTTAAGCAGTACAGACCCGAATTTACAGAACATTCCAATCCGGATGGAATTGGGACGGCTGATTCGTAAAGTGTTTTTACCGAGAGAAGGTTATGTATTCTTAGATGCGGATTATTCCCAGATAGAGCTTCGTCTGCTGGCACATATGTCAGGAGATAAAAATCTGATTGATGCATATAAGCATGCAGAAGATATTCATGCGATTACTGCATCCAAGGTATTTCATGTGCCGTTCGAAGAAGTAACACCACTGCAGCGAAGAAATGCAAAGGCGGTAAACTTTGGTATTGTCTATGGAATCAGTTCCTTCGGATTAAGTCAGGATTTAAGTATTACAAGAAAAGAAGCAGAACAGTATATTAAGAGCTATTTTGAAACCTATCCGGGAATCAAGACATTCTTAGACGGACTGGTAGAGGCTGGCAGGACAAAAGGCTATGTCACAACAATGTTTGGCAGAAGAAGACCGGTGCCGGAGTTGTCCTCCAGTAATTTCATGCAGCGTTCCTTTGGAGAACGTGTGGCAATGAATGCACCGATTCAGGGTTCTGCAGCAGATATTATTAAAATAGCCATGATTCATGTGCATGACCGCCTGAAAGAGGAAGGCTTGAAATCAAAACTGATTTTACAGGTACATGACGAACTTTTGGTTGAGACCTGTAAAGAAGAACAGCAGCAGGTAGAGAAGATTTTGAAAGAAGAAATGCTTCATGCAGCAGACCTTGCGGTAACCTTAGAGGTAGATATGCATGCCGGAAATAACTGGTACGAAGCAAAATAGGATAAGGCAGAAATTATGAAATTTATCGGAATTACCGGAGGCGTAGGAGCCGGAAAAACAGAAATATTAAAATACCTTGCCGGCAGAGAAGATACGAAAGTAATGCTGGCGGATGATATCGCAAGAGAACTTTCTGAGCCGGGACAGTCCTGTAACGAAAAATTGCAGGAGCTGTTTGCGGGAACAGATGTTTTTGATGAAAAGGGGAAGATGAACCGTCCGAAGGCGGCAGCCATTATTTTCAAGGATGAAGCCAGGCGGAATGGAATGAATGAGATTTTGCATCCGGCAGTAAAGGAATATGTGCTCCATGTATTAGAGCAGGAAAAGGAAGAAGGCAGGCTTCGTTATCTGGTATTGGAAGCGGCATTATTAATCGAAGAACATTATGATGAAATTTGTGATGAATTATGGTATATTTATACTTCAGAGGAGAATCGCAGAGCAAGGCTGAAGCAGTCGAGAGGCTACAGTGATGAAAAAATCAGTGAAATGTTTGAAAGCCAGCTTTGCGAGAACGAATACCGCAGACATTGCAAAGTGGTAATTGATAATAATGGTACGACGGAAGAAACCATTGCACAGGTAAGAACGATAATAGAGAATGAGGGAGAAAATACCAATGGATAATGCAGAACAGAATGCAAATCAATTTGTATTTGGCTTGGATATCGGAACAAGAAACGTAGTTGGAACAGTTGGATATCGGGAAGGCAAAGACTTCTATGTGGCAGCCCAGTATATGAAAGAGCATGAAACCAGAGCTATGCTGGATGGTCAGATTCATGACATCGGAAGAGTAGGCAGAACAATTGCAGAAGTAAAGGCAGAATTAGAAGGGCAGTTAGAGGCAAAGCTTACCGATGTCTGCATTGCTGCCGCTGGCCGTGTACTGAAAACCGTGACCACCAGCGTGGAATATGAATTCGCAGAAGAGACCGTAGTAACTGCAGAACATATACATACTCTAGATTTACTGGGAGTAGACCATGCCCAGCAGATTTTAAAAGAGAGGAATGATACCCGTTACAAATTTTACTGTGTGGGATATTCTGTTGTAAAATATTATATCAATGATGAAGTCTTTTCCAATATAGAAGGACATAAGGCAGAGAAAATTTCGGAGGATGTTATCGTAACCTTCCTGCCGGAGGACGTTGTAGATGGTCTGTATTCCGCAGTAGGGCAGGCTGGATTAAATGTTGCCAATCTGACTTTGGAGCCTATTGCTGCAATCAACGTAGCAATTCCGGAGGCCTTTCGAATGTTAAATATTGCACTGGTTGATGTGGGAGCCGGAACATCCGACATCTGTGTCACCAGAGACGGAAGCATTATTGCATATGGCATGATTCCTTATGCCGGAGATGAGCTGACCGAATTAATTGTGCAGCATTATCTGGTGGATTTTAATATGGCAGAACATATGAAGCTGACATCCGGTATGGCGGATGAAGTGGAATTTACAGATATCATGAGCATTACCCATACGATTCCATCCGAAGAAATCTGGGATTTAACCAATGATACGGTAGATAAGATTACTACTGAGGTAGCAGAGAAAATCAAAGAGTTAAATGGTGATAAATCGGTCAGTGCAGCCTTCGTAGTTGGCGGCGGCGGCAAAATCCACGGATTTACGGAAATGCTTGCAGACAAGCTTGAAATTCCAAGAGAACGTGTGGCATTACGTGGAGAAGAAGTTTTAAAAGAGGTTCATTTTGCACAGGAAGAGATTAAGAAAGACCCATTACTGGTAACGCCGATTGGAATCTGTCTTAATTATTATGACCAGAAGAATAATTTCATTATGGTCCGGTTTAACGGAGAACGCTTAAAGCTTTATGACAACAGCCATCTTACTATTGTGGACGCTGCATTGCAGGCGGGCTTCCCGAATGAAGCGCTGTTCCCAAGACGGGGCAAGGCAGTAGAGTTTACCGTAAATGGAAAGCCGAGAATCGTCCGTGGAGAACCGGGAGAATCTGCCATTGTTAAAGTGGACGGAAGAGTAGTCAGCATCAATACACCACTGGTTCCGAATTCCGAGATTACCATAGAAGCCTCTACCATTGGAAAAGAAGCCGTATCTACGATTGAACAGTTAGATGAATATACATCCTCCACCATTACCTTCCAGGTCAATGGCATCAATATTACCTGCCCGAAATTTGTTCAGGTCAATGGAAGCCTTGAACCTTCTAATTATGTTATTCAGGAAGGGGACGAAATCGAAACCAGAAACTTCTATACCATTGGACAGCTGGCAGAGTTTATGGATGTGCGGATTGATGAAGAAGCCGGAATTATCTTAAATGGAAAACCGGCAGATATGGGTTCCCTTTGCTATGAGAATTTTGAAATCGAATGGAGTGCTTCTGCCTATGAAAGCGGTGAACGCCATATTTCCTATGGACAGGCAGACCACAGATTTGATGCCGGACCGGAAGAAGAAACTTCAACAGAAGGAAGCGCAGACAGTGCAGCTGAAGTTCATGAGACAGAAGCTTCTGAGGCAGCCGAATCTGTGACAGGCGAAAATGCTACGGATGAAAATGTTACAGATGGCATTCAAACGGCAAGTGCAGAGCCGGAAAGCAAAGAATTACATATTATTGCAAACAATCAGGAAATTACTTTAAGTGGCAAAGAAGAATATGTATTCGTGGATATTTTTGATTATATTGATTTTGATTTGTCAGCATCCCATGGAAGAGCAATTGTAACTTTAATTAATGGCATGGATGCCCAGTATACACAGGTATTGCAGGATGGCGATAAAATTGAAGTGTACTGGAAAGAGAATTACTAAATAGAAAGAGACATAAGAAAATGGAATTATGCAGTATTGCAAGTGGAAGCAGTGGAAACTGTATCTACGCAGGAACAGAAAGCAGCCATCTGATGATTGATGCCGGAATCAGTGGAAAGCGCATTGAAGCAGGATTAAACAGTATCGGTTTGAAAACCGCGGAAATGCAGGCACTGCTTGTGACCCACGAACATTCAGATCACATTTCCGGTCTTGGCGTGGTAGCAAGAAAATATGGAATTCCAATCTATGCCACGGCAGAGACCATTGAGGCAGTCAAAGGGATTTCCAGTGTGGGAAAAGTAGATGAGACATTGTTTCATCCTATCGAAGCCGGAGTGGAATTTCAGATTGGAGATATTACGGTGGAGCCGGTATCCATTTCCCATGATGCCGCAAATCCGGTGGCATACATCATGAAACAGTCAGATAAAAAGATGGCGGTCATTACCGATTTGGGGAAATATGACAATTATCTTATAGACAAGCTGCAGGATTTAGATGTATTATTGTTAGAAGCAAATCATGATGTGCGTATGCTTCAGGTGGGCAGTTATCCTTATCCTCTGAAACAGCGGATATTAGGGGACAGAGGACATCTTTCCAATGAGAGCAGTGGACAATTTTTAGGGCAGCTTCTGCATGATAAGTTTAAAAAAGTAGTATTGGGGCATCTGAGCAAGGAAAATAATCTGGCAGAACTGGCATATGAGACAGTGCGCCAGGAAGTAGAACAGGGTGAGAACCCGTACCACGGAAATGATTTTCCAATCCAGGTAGCAAAGCGGGACGAAGTGTCTGAGCTTATCCGGATTTAAGAATATTAAGAAAGCAAAAATAAGAGGAGAACAAAATGGAAAAGACACAGAGCAAGACAATTATTACTGTAGTAGGAAAAGATACTGTAGGAATTATCGCAAAAGTTTGTACTTATTTATCAGAACAGCATATCAATGTACTGGATATTTCACAGACTATCATTGACGGATTCTTCAATATGATGATGATTGTTGATTTAAATACATCCAAAACACCATTTGCTGAGTGTTCTGCAGCACTGGAAAAATTAGGTGAGGAAATCGGTGTTACCATCAAATGTCAGAGAGAAGAAATCTTTGATATGATGCACAGAATTTAATACGACTTACATAAAAGGGAACTGCTGTTGGCAGGTCACTAAGGCGTATCAATGAAAATACAGGAAATGAGCTGCGTAGAAAGGCAGAATATAGGAGACAAAAAATGATTAATATAATGGAAGTAAGCGAAACCAATAAAATGGTGGAGCATGAGAACTTAGATGTCCGTACCATTACCATTGGAATCAGTCTTTTGGATTGTATTGATTCTGATTTAAAGAAGTTAAACGATAACATTTATAAGAAAATTACTACAGTGGCAAAGGATCTGGTATCAGCAGGAAATCAGATTGAGCAGGAATTTGGAATCCCAATCGTAAATAAAAGAATTTCCGTTACACCAATTGCACTGGTTGGAGGGGCAGCCTGCAAGACACCGGAAGATTTTGCAACCATCGCAGATACTATGGATGCAGCAGCCAAAGCAGTAGGAGTAAACCTGATTGGTGGATATTCTGCACTGGTATCCAAGGGAATGACAAAGGCAGATGAGCTTTTAATCCGTTCTATTCCAATGGCACTTTGCCGTACCGAAAGAGTCTGCAGTTCTGTAAATCTTGCATCCACAAAAACCGGAATTAACATGGATGCTGTAAAATTAATGGGGGAGATTCTCTTAGAGGTGGCAGAGCAGTCTAAGGACAGAGATTCTGTAGACTGTATGAAACTGGTTGTATTCTGTAATGCACCGGATGACAACCCGTTTATGGCAGGCGCATTCCATGGTGTAACAGAGGCAGATGCGGTAATCAATGTTGGTGTCAGCGGACCGGGTGTTGTAAAGACTGCACTGGAAAAAGTCCGTGGAGAGAACTTTGAAGTATTATGTGAGACCATCAAGAAGACTGCATTTAAAGTAACCCGTGTAGGTCAGCTTGTAGCACAGGAAGCGTCGAGAATTTTAAATATTCCATTTGGTATTGTAGATTTATCTCTGGCACCAACTCCTGCAATCGGAGACAGTGTGGCAGATATTCTTTGTGAAATTGGTCTTGAATATGCAGGTGCTCCGGGAACGACAGCAGCCCTTGCTCTTTTAAATGACCAGGTTAAGAAGGGCGGCGTAATGGCATCTTCTTATGTTGGTGGTTTAAGTGGTGCATTTATTCCGGTCAGCGAAGACCAGGGAATGATTAATGCAGTACAGGCAAATGCCATTACACTGGAGAAATTAGAAGCAATGACCTGTGTATGTTCCGTAGGTCTCGATATGATTGCAATTCCGGGTGATACCAAGGCAACTACCATTTCCGGTATTATTGCAGATGAAATGGCACTTGGAATGATTAACCAGAAGACTACAGCAGCCCGTCTGATTCCGGTAATCGGAAAGGGAGTAGGCGATACTGTAGAATTTGGTGGATTATTCGGCTATGCACCGATTATGCCGGTAAACCAGTATTCCTGTGATGCATTTATCAACCGTGGGGGAAGAATTCCTGCACCAATTCACAGCTTTAAGAACTAGGATTTTTTGAAATGGAGAAAGAAAATGAGTGATATCCGTAAACTTGTGTTTTTTGAACGAGGCGTAGAAACATTAACTTATTTTTCACATGAGATGGCAGCGTCATTTCGCAAGATGGGATATCAGATTTTCTTCTTTGACATTCAGGCAGAATATGCTGACACGAAACGATTAAGCCGCTTTTTAAAAAGTGGCGAGACCGCAGTCATTACCTTTAACTTTATCGGATTAAGCGGAGAGGAGTTCCTGTTGGAGACAGAGTCTCAGTCTGTCTTTGCCAGCAGAAATATTCCGGTCTATTGTATTCTTGTGGACCATCCGTTGTATTATCATAAGCAGCTTGATGAGACTATTCCAAATCTGACTGTGTTCTGCATCGACCGTCAGCATATTTCTTATATGAAACGGTTTTATAAAGGGATTCCCTGTCATTTTTTACCATTGGCAGGGAATTTTCTGATGGATAAGGAAGAACGTATTTCTACAGACTTTATTCCATATGAGAACCGGGAATATGAAGTGGGTTTTATCGCAAACTATGTGCATCTTCCGGCAATTGAAGAGCATTTTACCAGCCAGACGAAGGAATATATTGATTTCTATCATGAGATATTAAATTATCTCCGCCTGCATCCGTCAGAGCCGTTAGATTCTGCCATGGAGCATTTTGTCCGCCGGGAGATTCCGGAAGTAACGGAGCGGGAGCTGATGGCATGCTTTGCAGGAATGCTTTTTTTGGATATGTATAACCGGACTTATTTCCGTGGAGAAACGGTGCGGACATTGGTAGACAATGGAGTACGGGTACATGTTTTTGGCAAAGGGTGGGAGAATCTTAAGGTAAAACATCCGGAGAATCTTATTTTAAACGGAAGACAGCTTGATTCTGCCGAATGCGTAAAAATCATCCGGAATACCAAGATTGCATTGAATACCATGCCGTGGTTTAAGGATGGAGCCCATGACAGAATTTTTACAGCCATGTTAAATAAAGCAGTATCCCTGACAGATGGCAGCATTTATTTAAAGGAGCGTTTCTGCGATGGAAAAGATCTGGCATTTTATGAGTTAGAGCATCTGGATGCATTGCCGGAACAGGTATTATCCATGCTGGGACATCCAAAGAAAATGAAAGAAATCATAGAATATTCTTATGAACGGGCACTTAAGGAAGATACCTGGGCAAACCGTGCAGAACGTCTGAGAGAGTTCTTATAGGAAGAATTCCTTGACAAGTGTTTTGGAATATGTTTTACTAAATTCAGGTCATATGACTGACGGAACCGTGGGAATAACCACATGAAGTATGACCTGAGAAAGCCGACCGTCTGGGCAGTTAAGCTCGGGATACGTGTCGGTATTTTTTATGCATGCAAACAGGAAAAGTCACAGGAAAAATTCGAAAGAGAAAGAGACTTTGACGGAAAGCTGCAGCAACTTTAAAAATTACATGGAGCGTAAGAAGGAGGAACAAAAATGAAGATGACTTCATTAGCAGAAGAACTTGGAAGCACTACTTATCCGGGAAGAGGAATTGTAATTGGAAAGTCGAAGAATGGAAAGTATGCGGTAACTGCTTATTTTATCATGGGAAGAAGCGAGAACAGCCGTAACCGTGTATTTGTTGAGGATGGAGAAGGAATCCGTACCCAGGCATTTGACCCTGCAAAATTAAGTGACCCAAGTCTTATTATTTATGCACCGGTTCGTGTACTGGGCAATAAGACCATTGTAACCAATGGAGACCAGACAGATACCATTTATGAACTGATGGATAAACAGCAGACCTTCGAACAGGCATTAAGAACCAGAGAATTTGAGCCGGACGCACCTAACTATACACCGCGTATTTCCGGAATCATGCATGTGGAAGATGGAAAATACAATTATGCAATGTCTATTTTAAAGAGCAACAATGGTAATCCGGATGCCTGCAACCGTTATACATTTGCTTATGAGAATCCGGTAGCTGGGGAAGGACATTTCATTCATACTTATATGAATGATGGAAATCCATTACCAAGCTTTGAGGGCGAGCCGGTACTGGTTGATATCGGAGATGACATTGATGCATTTACCGAACTGGTATGGAATAACCTGAATGCAGACAATAAGGTATCTTTATTTGTAAGATATATTGATATTGAAACCGGAAAATATGAAAGCCGCATTGTAAACAAGAACAAATAAGATTTTGTGAATAAGATTCGTGCGAGAGAGGAAAATAAAATGAAAGAATTAGAATTAAAATATGGTTGTAACCCAAATCAGAAACCATCCAGAATTTACATGGAAAATGGCGAATTGCCAATCAAAGTATTAAATGGTAAACCAGGTTATATTAACTTCTTAGACGCATTCAATGGCTGGCAGTTAGTAAAAGAATTAAAGAAAGCAACCGGACTTCCGGCAGCAACCTCTTTTAAACATGTATCTCCGGCTGGAGCAGCAGTTGGACTTCCATTGTCTGAGGTAGAGCGCAAAATCTATTGGGTAGACGATATGGACGTAGAGTTCACACCGCTTGCAAACGCCTATATCAGAGCCAGAGGCGCGGACAGAATGTCTTCTTTCGGCGATTTCATTTCCTTATCCGATGTCTGTGACAAAGAGACAGCACTTGTAATCAAACGAGAGGTGTCTGATGGTGTGATCGCACCGGGCTATACAGATGAGGCACTTGAGATTTTAAAGGCAAAGAAAAAAGGAAACTACAACGTGATCGAGATCGATCCGGATTATGTACCGGCTCCGATCGAACATAAAGAAGTGTTTGGAATCACATTTGAACAGGGAAGAAATGAGCTTGTGATCGATGAGCATTTCTTTGACAACATCGTGACAGAGAATAAGGAAATCCCGGATTCTGCGAAAATGGATCTTGCAATTTCCATGATTACATTAAAATACACACAGTCCAATTCCGTATGCTATGTCAAAGGTGGACAGGCAATCGGTATCGGTGCCGGACAGCAGTCTAGGATCCACTGTACCAGACTGGCCGGCTCTAAGGCAGATAACTGGTTACGCCAGTCTCCACAGGTGCTCGGACTTCAGTTTTTAGATAAGATTGGACGTGCAGACAGAGATAATGCGATCGATCTCTACATCGGCGAGGACTATATGGATGTGCTTGCAGATGGCGCATGGGAGAATATTTTTAAAGTAAAACCGGAAGTGTTTACAAGGGAGGAAAAACGCGCATGGTTAGATAAAAACACCGACGTTGCGCTTGGTTCCGATGCATTCTTCCCATTTGGAGATAATGTGGAACGTGCTCATAAGAGCGGAGTGAAATACATCGCCCAGCCAGGCGGTTCTATTCGTGACGATCATGTTATTGCAACCTGTAACAAATACGGCATTGCCATGGCATTCACCGGAATTCGCTTATTCCATCATTAAGAAGAGGCGCTGTAACATGATTTTAGAAACGAATAGTCCTCAGGAAACGTTTTCGGCAGGGCGACAGCTTGGAGAAAAAGCATTTCCGGGGCAGGTGATTACTTTGACAGGAGATCTCGGAGTCGGAAAAACTGTTTTTACACAGGGACTTGCCAAAGGACTTGGCATCGAAGAACCGGTAAACAGTCCGACCTTTACGATCGTGCAGGTGTATGACGAAGGAAGACTGCCGCTGTATCATTTTGATGTGTACCGGATCGGGGATATCGAAGAGATGGATGAAGTGGGATTTGAAGAATATGTTATGGGCGACGGTGTTTCGCTGATCGAATGGGCGAATCTGATCGAAGAGATTCTTCCGGAAAACCGGACGGAAGTTATCATAGAAAAAGACTTGGAAAAAGGGTTTGACTATCGGAAGATCATAATCAATGAGATGAAGTGAGGTTCGATCGGATAAGACCGGATAAGACGGTATAAAGTTTGGCGGCAGTGAACTGCGGTTATGAATGAAGAATGGCGGACGAATGCCGGAAGAAAGCGAAAAGGAAAGCAGGATGTAAAGCATGAGAGTTTTGGCAATAGATAGTTCGGGTCTGACAGCTACGGTTGCAATAGTAGAGGACGACACGACGATTGCGGAATTTACAATAAATTATAAAAAGACACATTCACAGACACTTCTGCCGATGATTGATGAAATGGTGAAAATGGTAGAAGCGGATTTGAACACGATTGATGCGATCGCAGTTGCGGGAGGACCGGGATCGTTTACAGGACTTCGGATCGGATCTGCAACAGCAAAAGGTTTGGGGCTTGCGTTAGGCAAGCCCTTGATCCATATACCGACAGCAGATGCGATGGCATACAGTATCTACGGATGCGAGGATATTATATGTCCGATCATGGATGCAAGAAGAAATCAGGTTTATACAGGAATCTACTCTTTTGTTCCGAAAAAGGAGAGTGAAGATTCCGAACACGGACAGATGAAATATGCATTTCAGGTAATACGTGTACAGATGGCGGTTTCAGTGGAAGATTTGATACGAAGGCTGAATATCTATGGACGCAGAGTCGTATTCTTGGGCGATGGAGTACCTGTATATCGCAAGATGCTGGAAAAGGGTCTGAAAGTTCCGTATTTTTTTGCGCCGTCATATTTAAACAGACAGCGTGCGGCAGTGGTAGGAGCGCTTGGTATCCGCTATTTTAAGATGGGACGTTATGAAACGGCGGCAGAACATAAACCGGATTATCTGCGCGTTTCTCAGGCGGAGCGGGAAAGAGCGGCAAAAGAAAAAAATGCGGCTCCGGAAATCCGCCGTATGGTCATGGAAGACGGAGCGGCAATCGCGGAACTGGAGTATAGTTTGTTCCGTGATGCATGGAGTGAAAAATCAATTCTTGAAACGCTGAAACAGCCGAATGCGATTTGTCTGATCGCAGAAAAAGCAGACCGCACGGCGGGATATCTTTTGGCATATACGGCTGCGGAAGAAATGGAAATTGCGCGTATAGGCGTTGTGAAAGAGATGCGGAGGCAAGGGGTTGCCCGGGAACTTTTAGGCGCGCTTGAAAAGATAGGGAAACAGTCGGGAATTGAAAAAATATTGTTGGATGTGCGGTCAGGAAACGAAGCGGCACACAAATTATATACAAGCGAAGGATTTACGGAAGACGGGATCAGAAAGCATTTTTATTCTGACCCTGATGAAGATGCGGTTTTGATG
>ENA-OZSX01000462-OZSX01000462.1-human-gut-metagenome-genome-assembly--contig:-NODE-462-length-12854-cov-17.725057_pt1 | contig 12854 bp, 10 predicted proteins | sample MGYA00244131_ERZ653984 | MGnify/ENA primary metagenome ERZ653984 (study PRJEB26926, sample SAMN06164778) | human gut metagenome | biome: ENVO:00009003; feature: ENVO:2100002; material: ENVO:00002003...
TTGCCAGAATGCATGGACCAACACCACGATTATCAGATACCTGATAGCCGATAACAGAGCGTTTGGCAGAATCCATGATAAACCAGATATAGGTTTTGATACCACGGATTTTGATGTATGTTTCATCGGCAGTAAATACATTGCCAGTTTTGTAATCGTAGTTGTCTACGAAAGGTTTTATGCAGGCAGAGGCGGTTTTACAATAGTTGGCAACTTGCTGGTGTGAGATGCTGATGCCGTGTATGTCCTTCAATGCCTGAGCGGTTTTACGAAGCGATAACCCAAGATTCACTTTGTAGGTAAGACAAAGAGACATGACATGCTGGTCATGTTTACTGAATTTTAGGGAAGAAGCATTCTTGGGAAGAGTGTTTAAATCCATGCGAAAGAAATCTATCTGGAATTCCCGGTAGATGTAATGGAGTTTATATTTGTTCTTGCCATAGTCCTCCTTAAGGTCTTTTTTATCAACCTTGTTTAGATTGTGGAGGTAGTAAGGACATTTTGGATTTACGCATTTGTGGACAACAAAGTGTTTGCGGTCTTTCTTATGAGCCAGCGAGTGATTGCAGTGCGGGCATTTGAGGGAGTAGGACTTTGAAAAACGGTTTTCTTCCGGAGAGAATGCGGTGGAGCATACTTTGCACAGAATCTGTCCTTTTGAACCATTATTCTTGTAGAGATAAGGCTTTGGAGCATTGCAACGTGGACAGGTACAGTTGTCATCAATATCACATTCAGAACGGCGGCTGACAGGTTTGATTTTCTTGCCATACTTCCATTCGAGGTAAGGAATGTAGTCTTTGTAATCCCATTTTTCGTAATAGATTATTTTTGGGAGCTTATCAATCTTGAATTTTTGATATTTGGGAGAATGGGAGTCATCGAAGACCCACTGCTTAAGGGGAATATATCTGCAGATAAAATTAAAAAGCCAGCAGATTTGTTTATGTTGGTATTGAATAAATAGAAGTAAATAAAGTATAATGTCCATGAGCATTGTCTCCTTGTTGATAATGGTGTTTGTGGTGAACTCATTATACTTCTTTTGGGAGGTCAATGCTCTTTTTATTTGCAAACCTTCAATAAATCAAGGTTTTAAAAGAATTTTAGAACAATAAAATGGGTAGTTTTTGACACTACCGAAAATTTAAAGGAGGTCTTATCAATGAAGATAAAAACCAAACAAATAACCGTTACTGCAATTATGCTTGCAATCTGTCTTGTCAGCCAGTTCTTTAAGAACTTAAGCGTATACATCACAGGGCCGGTCATCAATGCTGCTTTAATACTTACCGTACTCTATGCCGGAATGGCATGTGGCATTATCCTAAGCATTATCACACCTGTCACATCATTTTTTATCACAGGAAGTCCTGTTATGGCAGCTATCCCTGCGATGTTTCCATGTATCATGATAGGAAATATCATTCTCGTGGTATGTGTGGGACTGCTTCGCAAAAAATGCGGCAAAGCTGCCGGTTTTCCTGTATCAATTGCAATAGGTGCCATACTAAAGGCCGTTTTCATGGGAATAGCCATTGCTCTTATCATTCTACCTGCATTTTTGCCTGCTCCAATGCACAAGATGCTGCCGGTATTACAGCTTCAGTTTTCAGTGACACAGCTTATCACCGCTGTTATCGGAGGTGTATATGCAGTCATAATTGCGGCTGTGCTTAAAAAAACTTCTTTAGCACAGGCAGACTAAATATTCAATTATCTGCTTATGCTTCCAGATATCCGTGCATATTTTTAAGCGCATTTTTCTCAAGCCTTGATACCTGTGCCTGAGAGATATTTATCTCCTCTGCCACCTCTATCTGTGTCTTGCCCTCGAAAAAACGCAGCTTAATAATCTGTCTCGCTCTGTCATCAAGCAGCTTTAAGGCATCATCGAGAACCAGATTTTTTACCCATGCTTCCTCTTTGTTTTTTTTGTCCGATATCTGATCCATCACATAAAGTGTATCACCACCGTCAGTATATACAGGATCAAAGAGGGAAAGCGGTGTCTGGATTGCATCAAGTGCGTATAGTATATCGTTTTCAGGGATACCGCAATCCTTTGATATTTCCGCTAAGGACGGATCATGCACCAGCTTTCTCGATAGCTTTTCCTTTGATTTAATAGCCTGATAGGCTGTATCCCTGAGGGAACGTGGAATGCGGTATGCACTGTTGTCACGCAGATACCGTCTCACCTCACCGATAATCATCGGAACAGCATAAGTGGAAAACTTAACACCTATAGTCGGATCAAAATTATCAATTGATTTCATAAGCCCGATGCATCCTATCTGAAATAAATCATCCATATTTTCATTATGGTTTGAAAACCTTCTGATTACCGAAAGCACCAGCCTTAAATTTCCACGAATATATTTTTCTCTTGCAGCCTTATCTCCCTTTTTTATTTTCTCAAACAGTTCTTCTTTTTCATCATCCTTAAGTACCGGCAGTTTTGATGTGGTCACTCCACATATATCAACCTTATATACAGACATGGGAATCCTCCGGATAAATTTCTTTATCTAAAGCATTCCCATTTACAGTAATTTTATTCAATTAATCCGCGTATATAATTCTACAGCACTGCCGCTATTTTTATATCCTTTTCATCCTTAAGCACAAGCACACTGTTGTCTTCAAGCAATGTAACTGTGGGCCTTGAATACTTCTCCGTCACAAAAATTATTTTGGCCTTTTTGCCGTTTGTCAAAAGCACATTGCTTCCTATATATGAGCTTGCAATCTTCTCCAAAAACATCCCTATATACTTCGGATGATACTTTGATATGCCATCATACTCAAAATCTGCTATCACATCAAACGGACACATCCCATCACGGTAACAGCGCTTTGACGTCATTGCATCGTAGACATCGGCTATCGTAATAATAGCTGATATATCATCGATTTTATCTGATGTATATCCAAACGGATATCCTGAGCCGTCAAACTTCTCATGATGTAAAAGTGCCGCACGCTTCGTGCTTTCAAGAATCTTGAAATTATTAAGTATCTCATAGCCATATACCGTGTGCTTCTTTATCACCTCAAACTCTTCCTTTGTGAGCTTTCCCGGCTTCAATAATATCTCATCCGGTATCTTAAACTTGCCTATGTCGTGCAACAGACCTGCCATTGAAATCTCATCCAGCTTTTCTGTATCATGCCCTGCCCATACACCAATGAGACGTGCAATAATTGATACATTCATGGAATGTGCCATCGTAGATACATCTGTCTGCTTTAATACCTGAAGTGCGTCAAATAGCTCATATGAAGTCTCAAACCTGTCAAAAATCTCTACCGAGTCCCTGATGAGCGTATTCTTATCCGGTATGATATTCCTGTATAGTATGTCATTCATATATTCATGCAGGTTATCGATGGAATCACGGTATTTTTCCTTAATGATGGCATATTTTTTATTCCATTCTTCTTTTTCCTGTGCTGAGCTTCCCTCAACATAAACCGAAGCTATATTGTAGAATCCAAACTTTGCTATATCAAATGCCGATACAGTCTGATGTCTTTTAAGGATAAGCTGTCCCTTTGGCGAAAACACATCTACTGCCGTAGTCATTCCCTCTTTTAGTTCATTAACCTTTATTTCTCTCATAATACTGTTTCCCTCTTGTCATTTATCTTCTCACTTGCACTCATTATACCACAATTTCTCTAAATGGGCACTGACTTTATGTACTTCTTGACATTCAACGCATTTTTTGTTAACATAGCAAGGCGAAAATAAATGCGTCAGTTCGAAACCTTCCTGACGTAAAACAAAACTAAAGGAGAACTAAATATGAGAAACAAAAAAGTATTATTTGCAGTACAGGCAGCTATGATTGCAGCACTCTATGTTGTGCTCACGTATATCACCAATCTGCTTGGTCTCGCATCAGGCACCATTCAGGTACGCTTTTCTGAAGCGCTTTGCATCCTTCCGGTTTTCACACCGGCAGCCATTCCGGGTCTTTTCATCGGATGTCTGATTTCCAATCTTATCACAGGCGGCATCATCTGGGATATCATCTTCGGAAGTATTGCTACACTGCTCGGCGCACTTGGCACTTACTTCCTCAGAAAAAAGAAGTTTGTATACACGCTTCCACCTGTCATCGCCAACATTATTATCGTGCCACTCGTGCTCAGATACGGATATGGTCTTACAACTATATACAAGGGTGTTGATATCTCTCTTCTTTTCAATGCAGTTACAGTCGGAATCGGTGAGATTATCTCAATCTGTGTACTTGGAAGCTTGTTAAAAGGAATACTTTCGAAATACAGAAATGTAATTTTCAAGCAGGACGAGGCGTAGTTACATACATAGCACTTTCAATAAGCTGCGCGTCATAAAATAAAAAAGGGGCTGTAAAAAATAAGTCCCTAATATAAGAAACGCCAATTCCGGCAAATGTCGGTTTTGGCGTTTCTTTGTATTAACTTTTCTATTTCTAAGCAAGTATGCATCTTTTGCAAAGTTTACAGCACGATACGGATTCTCATGATACTTTTTGTCCGTCGTTTCTTTTTTGTACATGGTAAATTTCATGTATTTTTCCATGCCGTGTTCTTCACAATAAAGATAATTATTGTAAGAACCGTATCCGGCATCAGCAACCGGATATTTCGGATAGTGACCATATGTGCGATTGAATTTTTCCATCAAAGGCACAAAGCATTCCATATCGGATGCATATGGTTTTACGTCGATTACAGCTATGTATTCATCACAGATGGCTGCCTGTAGGTTGTATGCCGGAAGTAGCTGATCGTTTCCCATGTAATCACGCTTTAAACGCATGAAAGTTGCATCATGATCTGTTTTGGAATAACTGTTTCTTTCTTCTCCACAGGTCTCGATGTGATATGCATAGGATTTCAAACGTTCCAGATATTCATGCAATTCTTCGTATTGTTTTTGTCGAATGCTTTTTCTACGACCACGTCCGGAAACGAAAGAAGTTTCATCCAGTCCGGTTGTTTCTTTGTACATCGTAAGTAATTCAGAGACATAATCAACCGCATACGCTTCACGCTTTTCAAATTTTATTCCGAGATATCCAAGTACTTCCTGATTCATAGCATCAATCAAGAGTGAAATCTTGTCAAAGACTTTCTGCCGGTTTTTCACACACGATTTTTTTCATACCCAGGTATATCGATTGGCATTTGCCTCAATTTTTGTCCCGTCAATGTATGTATGCTGCAGATCCACGTGATCTTTGGCAAAAATATATGAATTAATGTCTTCAAATATCTGCTCGATAGAATCGGTTAGTTCGTTTCGGATTAAGTTTCCAAATGTAGCAAAAGAAGGAGTTTTCATGCCATCAAGAAGATACATGTAACGAATGTCATTACGGCAGAGCTTTTCTATTTCTCGTAAGGAGCAGATGCCATTTTCCATAAAGGCAAAAAGTATTACTTTAAGGAGTTTTTGAGCATCACATCTTGGGTGACCTGTTTTATAGCCTTTCTCTACAAAATATCTAGATAGGTCAATGTGATCCATAACCTCACAAAAAGTGTATACCGGATCGGAAATATCGATCAATTTTTCGATTTCTAATGGTAATTTCAGCTGACGCATAGTATAATTACCATTGGTATTATTATTTAGTAGCATAATTAATTATACCAAAAAATCGCTCAGACCTCACGGTCTGGGCGATTTTCTGTCAGGGGAGTTTTTTTACAGCCCCTTTTGTTTTTTACCAGACCTAATGCAGCTGTCAGTTAATTTTTGTAAGTTATTCCTCCCTAAATTTCCATAGCATCTACCATTATACTTATTTCTCTCTTGCCTGTATCCTGATTTGCATTTGCCACAAACTCATAAACCGGACGATAATATCCCTTCGAATCCGGTGTGTAACTTATCTTCACTGATTTTACAACTAAATCAGATAATTGTTCATCTTTATCATAATCCGGGAAATAAAATTTTCCTGCACATAGCCTGTCATAAGCCTCTTTTTCTGAAATAACATCTACCTTTTTATAAGGCGTATATTTTATCATGGAGTCTCTGAAATTTGCAATTTTACCTGACGAATTAATACAACATTCTATCGTTCCCTTATAATACAAGCCATCGTCAAGAATTTCTCCATCGTTTGTAAACCTATAGTTTCCTGCATCATATTCCTCGATTGGTGCAAAAACTGCGTTTTCGGGAATAACCACTCCTAGATTTTCCAGCTTTTCTCTGACAAATTCCTCTGAAAGTCCAGCGTCAGCATACGAATTTTCATCATCTATATTTGAAAAATCCGTGAAACTTACTGTTGGTCCTTCGTAATCGCACCAGATACTCAGGTTACTGCCCTCATCATCAAGGCTGGTACTGTAAAAAATAATAGTATCATCATATATGTCTGTTTTTGAGTCATCTATTAAAACACCATACTTTGAAAAGTACCCGTCGGCAAGCTCCCTCGCCTCATCTTCTGTAGCCCTGTGAATTGTGTATACATCAAGCGGATCTGCCTCATCTGCCAGACTCACACCATCTGCCATCGAGACATCCACATTTTGATTTGAAATATTATCGATTGAAAGATTACCATATTCCATACTATTGTATACAATAAAAACAGCTGCAAAAGCTATAATTGTAAACGCAAGCGGAAGCTGTGCCACCAGACATTTTCTTATGGAAATGTTCTGTCTTTCACAAACATTTTCATCATGTGCCACTCCACTGACTTCATTTGTATTATCTTGGACTTTCTTCCTTGAACAGACTGCCACAAATATCAGTCTTGCAACCGAAAATAATCCATATCCGATCATTGCACCTATCGTATTATTTATGATATCGTCAGTTTCAAATACACCTCGTCCCGTGATAAGCTGCACAACCTCTATAAACAGTGCAAACCCAAACCCGCACAAATATATTTTCCACGCTCTTTTAATCTTTCCAAAACAAATTGGTAGTAAAAATCCAAACGGCACGAACATACATATATTAAGTATCAGATTTCTCCATTCCCGTGCACTAAAATTGTACCAGGCCTCTTTGTACGAAGAAAATGGTTTAAAGTTAGCCCGGTACTCAAATCCCCCAAAACCAATACCTCCTCTTAGCAATGTCACATAAAGGACAACAACAATGTATACTGCAAGTACACACACCAGTCCTATTCTGCCAATTGAAATCTGTTTTTTACCATGCAATATTTTTTTATAAATCATTTTGTAGCCTAAAAGCCAGATTATTGCCAAAAAAGCCACTACAATAGTGGCAAAAATAATGGCAGACTTTCCTAATCTCATAATATCTGATATTCTCATTACATTCTCCTCATACACTGCATTTTATTCATCTATATACAAATTTTAAAGCTGCGTGTCTCCGTTAAAAGTTTATTATTCTACGTCTTTAACCACTTGCTGCCTGATGAATATATACGTTTCTAAAAAATCTTTATAAAAATGGTACCATATACATTGGAATATAATAAATTCCGTTTTCCCATTTGTAATCTTTTGTTTTAAAAAACTGGTTTATCCATGCATAAATCCACCTTTCCGCCACAATTATAACGCAAATCCCCTTTCATGTAAATCTGAATTATAGTCAAATCCCTATTAGTTTTCTCGCGTTTTTAACGCATATCCCCCTTTGATTTTCCTGGCTATTAAATTTACATCTATTTCTTCATCTTCTCATTATGTACATATATCACAGTTCTTACACAAAAATAGTATCACATATTTTTATTAAAGTATCCTGTCTCTTCCCACACCTTCTTATCTGGACAATAATAACTATATTCTCTTGAATTTCCAACTTTCATTGCTGTTCCAAATTTTAATATTCCTTGTTGTATGCCAATTCTTATATATTATGCATCCTTTCCAATTGCTTTAGCAATCTCTGCGATAGGCACATTTCTATGTGTTACCTGTTAGTTACCGGAACATTTTCGTGTGTTTTGAAGGTGTCTGATAGATTTTCAGAATATAAAGAAAACCCCGAAAATACAGGATTTTCGGGGTCTGTTGCTCTTTTTCGATATTCGGTTGAATTATCTCTTTGTTAACGTTTTGATATCCTAAAAAGCCCATAAATAGGGGATTTGTGTGTCCCAGTGTTGCATATATGTTGTATGCGATTGACTGCCCACACATTCCCTTTTTGCTTTATTACTTTGATATGCTGTGATTACATTCTATCTATCCCACTTATCACACAACGCATTTATCTGGTCTGCAAACTTGCTCAAGTCCTTATTAGCCATACCCTGGCACTTCTGGATAACAGATACAAGCCTCTGGCCGGCTGCCACAAGACGGTCAAATATAGTCTTCTCTCTGCTTGCCATGCCATATGCAGCCTTTTTCTCCACAAGCTTGCGGGAGCCATCTGCCACCTTCTGATTCGTGATAAGGTCATAGGCATCACCACTGTATGGTGCCACTGCATCATAGCCGAAGGTCTCATGCACATGGTTGGCAAAGGATTCTGCTGTGGATTCCTCTCCATGAACTATAAATACATGCTCCGGCTTGTTTTTTATTGCGCCAAGCCACTCGGTAAGCTGATTTTTGTCTGCATGTCCACTGATACCCGGCAGATTTACTATGCTTGCCCTTACTTCTATTTCCTCACCAAAAAGCTTCACCTTTTTAGCACCGTTTAAAAGTGCATAGCCAAGTGTTCCCGGAACCTGATATCCTACAAATAAAACTGTTGAATCACTTCTCCAAAGATTATGCTTTAAGTGGTGTCTGATACGTCCGGCCTCACACATACCCGATGCTGAGATGATAACCTTTGGCTTCTTATCGAAATTAATCATCTTTGACTCATCCGATGATACTGCCACACGAAGTCCGGGGAACTTGATTGGATTGATGCCTGCCGAAATAAGCTCCATAGCCTCCTCATCAAAGCAGTCCGATACATTCTCATGAAATACATTTGTCGCCTCAACAGCAAGGGGGCTATCGATGTAAACCTCAAAATTCGGATGCTCCGGCAGCAGATTCTCAGTCTTTATACGCCTGATAAAGTAGAGCATCTCCTGTGTCCTGCCCACTGAAAATGCCGGGATTACCAGATTTCCGCCTCTTGTAAATGTCGCATTGATGACCTTTGAAAGCTCCACCGCGTAGTCAGGCGGCGTATCGTGCAGACGATTGCCATATGTAGATTCCATAACCACATAATCAGCACTGTCCACATACTGCGGATCCTTGATGAGTGGCCTGTTGTGATTTCCGATATCACCTGAAAAGACAATCTTTTTGGTCACATTCTCCTCAGTCACCCACATCTCAATAGATGATGAACCAAGCAGATGACCTGCATCCACAAATCTCACCTTAAGCCCCGGGCATATCTCATACACACTGTTGTAATCACACGGTGTAAAGTGCTGCATGACATTCTGTGCATCCTCCACATTGTACATAGGAGTCACTTCCGGTCTTCCGGCTCGTCTTGCCTTTCTGTTCTTCCACTCCGCCTCAAATTCCTGAATATGTGCAGAATCCTTTAGCATGATGTTACATAAATCTGTTGTCGCCTTTGTCGCAAAAATGGTGCCCCTGAAACCGTGATTGTATATGAGCGGCAAAAGACCTGAGTGGTCAATGTGTGCGTGTGTGACAAACACATAGTCTATGAGCGAAGGATTGACCGGTATCTCCTGATTCACGTACAAATCAGCTCCCTGCTCCATTCCACAGTCAATAAGTATATGTGTGTCCCCAAATGTCAGATAGTGACAGCTTCCAGTAACCTCTCTGTCAGCCCCGATAAATTCCAATACCATACTACCATCTCCTATTCTGTTTTATGATAAAAATATTATACCACACTTATGCCATTTTCTGTATTTCTTTCTTCAATCTTGCCATTATTTTTTTTTCGAGCCTTGATATGTATGACTGTGAAATTCCCAGAATATCTGCCACCTCCTTCTGCGTCAGCTCCTTATTCTCCACACGGTTTACTCCAAATCGAAGCTCTATTATCTGTCTTTCACGCTCGTTCAATGACAGCATGGCTTTTTTTAGCAGTGAAATCTCAACCTCAGTCTCAAGATCCTTATATATGACATCCTCATCCGTCCCCAGTATATCTGATAAAAGCAGCTCATTTCCGTCCCAATCCGTGTTTAGTGGCTCATCAAAGGATACCTCAAGCTTCACTCTGTTGTTTCGGCGCAGATACATAAGAATCTCATTTTCTATGCATCTGGATGCATATGTGGCAAGCTTTATTTTCTTCTCAGGATTGAATGTGTTTATCCCCTTTATGAGACCGATTGTGCCAATTGATATAAGGTCCTCCACGCATACTCCCGTGTTTTCAAATTTTTTAGCCAGATACACCACAAGCCTTAGATTGTGCTCTATAAGCTGCTTTTTTGCCTGTTCCTTTGACATTGCCACATTTTTATCCACCAGTGCAATCAGACAGCACTTCTCCTCGTCTGTCTCAAGCGGAGGCGGCAGCACCTCCGTCCCTCCTATGTAAAACACCTCATTTGTGTGCGGCTTATTTCCCCAGAGTATTTTCCATACCCGTTTTATTACTAAAAACAGCTTCATTCAAAATCATATCATATGCATTGTCCTCAAATAAACTATCCGATGCTCTTCCCACCAGCACATTATGTAAAATCAGCTTACCATTTCCCTTCATGACTGTCATCTCATCAAATTCACACACTTTAATGCTTCCACCATCATTTCCCAGGCTCTTGTACGGCACATCAAAAAAGCTGACATCTTCTCCTACAATATCAAACAATGCACTCCCGCCTATGTGCACCGGAATCTGCTGTGGCTGTTTTTTTAGCAGATTTCCCGTATCATACAAGGCTGTGGCACAAGCTCTTTTACCATCCTTTAAAAGTGTGACCCTATATAGTCTTCTGCTTTCATTACTTCGCTCGCAGAAGCACTTTAACACTATGTATGATATGACAAAACCACAGCATATCATAACTGTCGCATCAGAGCTAAAAAAGCTGTCTAACGCTGTCACTATGCCTCCGGTCAGCACTGTTACAAACATACATAGTGCAAAAAGTCTTAGAAACGGGATTTTTCTGCCAGCCTGTCTGCCTATTGCAAGCCTTGCCGCAAGCGGTACGACCACAAGAACAGAGGTCCATTTATAAAACGCATAGCTGCCTGCCAGAAGAAGCAGTACACATTCACATACCGATGCACCCACCGCAGAAGCAATCAGACATACCACCTTCCCGGTCAACGGGATTTTTAGCATATATATGACAAATATAAGTATGAGACAGTTGGTGATAAATGTACGAAGAAGAAAAATATCGAGATAAAATGCATAGATAATTTTTCACCTCACTTTCACAGACAAGAATAGCGTAAAAGCAGGTTTTTAAGTGCCGTAATATGTCGACAATAAGCAAAAAAGACATGCAGCCCAAAAGCTGCATGTCCTATAAACTATCGTCTTGAATTCTTAAGGAAATCCGGAATATTAATCTCTACAGGCTTAACCGTGCTCTCAGGCTGGCGTGGCTTCTGGATACCTGTATATGCATGTGCAGGTGCTGTCTGCTGTGGCTGGGCAGCTGTATGAAGTCCGCTTGTTGCTGTTGTGTGAAGTCCTGCTGTGGCTGTGGATTGTGTTCCCATGCCTGAAACAGGTCTTGCAGCTGTCTGATTCGGATATACCATACGGTTTTGCATACCGCCTGCCATTCCTGCACCATGCGCTGCCTGCTTGGCCTGCATATCTATCTTCTCTGAAACATCCTCCAGTCCTGTAGCAATAACAGTGATAGAAGCCTGATCAGTCATGCTCTCATCAAACTTGGCACCAAAGATAATATTGGCATTCTCTCCTGCCAGATCCTGTACATAGCTTGCTGCATCGTTTGCATCCATAAGGGAGATATCTCCTGAGATATTGATAATGACATGTGTTGCACCATTTATCTTTGTCTCAAGAAGAGGTGAAGCAACCGCAAGTTTAACAGCTTCGATAGCCTTATCATCCCCCTGTGCACTACCGATACCGATATGTGCCATACCCTTGTCCTTCATGACAGTCTGTACATCTGCGAAATCAAGGTTGATAAGTGCAGGAAGATTAATAAGATCAGTGATTCCCTGAACTGCCTGCTGCAATACCTCATCTGCCTTCTTGAGTGCATCCGGCATTGTTGTGCGACGGTCTACTATCTCGAGAAGCTTATCATTTGGAATGACAATAAGTGTATCAACGCTCTCCTTAAGTCTCTCTATTCCTGAAACAGCATTAATCATTCGCTGCTTTGCCTCAAATTTGAATGGTTTTGTAACAACACCAACTGTAAGTATGCCCTGATCCTTTGCTATCTTTGCAACAACAGGAGCTGCACCTGTACCGGTTCCGCCTCCCATACCACATGTGACGAATACCATATCAGCACCCTTTACTGCTGCCTGAAGCTCCTCTGCGCTCTCCTCAGCGGCCTTCTGACCGATCTCAGGCTGCGCACCTGCGCCGAGTCCCTTTGTAAGCTTCTCTCCAATCTGTATAAGTGTAGGAGCCTTACAAAGCTGTAAAGCCTGCTTATCTGTATTGATACCGATAAACTCTACTCCACCAATATTCTCATCAATCATTCTGTTAACTGCATTGTTACCGGCTCCTCCGACTCCAATGACAATAATCTTTGCGCTGTTATCAGCCTCGTTACTTCTTATCTCAAGCAAGGTGATTCCTCCTCTTTCTTTCCCAAAATTTAATTTTCTATATAAAAATATCGAATATTCTTAAACTCATTTATTCTATAATATAACTGTCTCTTATACACATCTCCGAGCCCACGAGACGCTCATGAATCTCG
>ENA-OZSX01000467-OZSX01000467.1-human-gut-metagenome-genome-assembly--contig:-NODE-467-length-12756-cov-5.306669_pt1 | contig 12756 bp, 7 predicted proteins | sample MGYA00244131_ERZ653984 | MGnify/ENA primary metagenome ERZ653984 (study PRJEB26926, sample SAMN06164778) | human gut metagenome | biome: ENVO:00009003; feature: ENVO:2100002; material: ENVO:00002003...
ATATACTACTAATACTGCAACATGAATAAAAAAGTGAAATGGGGCATCATAATATCCATTGGTGCCGGACTGATAGGCGGGGGGATTTATTCCCAACTTCCCAAAGAAAATGAAGAACTGGCAGCTGCCGACAAAGTAATGACCGGCAAACGCGGAGAAAAGAAAATTCTAAATGTGAACGCTCAAATAATAAAACCGCAACTGTTAAAGGATGAAATACAGATCAGCGGCAGCCTGCTGCCCGACGAAGAAGTAGACCTTTCATTCGAGACATCCGGCAAGATTATCGAGATAAACTTTGAAGAAGGCAGCTTCGTAAAAAAAGGTCAATTGCTTGCTAAGGTAAACGACCGTCCCCTCCAAGCGCAACTGCAAAGATTAGTATCGCAACTGAAACTGGCTGAAGACCGCGTGTTCCGTCAAAATGCATTGTTGGAAAGAGACGCAGTCAGTAAAGAAGCCTATGAACAAGTGAAAACCGAACTTGCCACTCTGAATGCCGACATCGACCTGATAGAGTCCAACATTGCACAAACCGAACTTCGGGCGCCTTTCGACGGCGTCATCGGTCTGCGGCAGGTCAGCGTAGGAACATACGCTTCTCCCTCGACCATTGTAGCCAAACTCACAAAACTCTCCCCCCTGAAAGTAGAATTCGCAGTACCCGAACGATATGCCAATGACGTAAAAATCGGTGCAGGTCTGGACTTCATCCTTGAAGGAAAGCTGAACACGTTCCATGCCACCGTCTATGCCCGCGAATCAAAGATAGACCCTGTTACCCACACATTAACCATCCGCGCACTCTATCCTAATACCAACAGTGCCGTACTTCCGGGCCGTTATGCCAGCATCAAACTGAATAAGGACGAAATACAAGACGCGCTTGCCGTACCTTCCGAAGCCATCGTTCCGGAAATGGGCAAAGACAAGATTTTCCTCTATAAAGCAGGAAAAGCGCAACCGGTAGAGATAACCACCGGCATCCGTACGGAAGCCGAAGTACAAGTATTGCAAGGCTTGAGCGTAGGTGATACGGTCATCACTTCAGGAACCTTACAACTGCGCACAGGGTTACCGGTTACATTAGACAATATAAATTAATGACCCACTATGAATGATGAATTGCTATGCCGCATGGTAGCCCGGCTGTTCATAACTCATAATTTATAATTCATAATTCACACCATGAATATATCCGAATTAAGCATACGGCGACCGGTACTCTCCACTGTATTGACACTGATTATCCTGCTCTTCGGTTTCATCGGGTACAACTACCTCGGTGTCCGCGAGTATCCGTCAGTGGATAACCCCATCATTTCCGTATCCTGCTCTTATCCCGGAGCAAACGCCGACGTTATCGAGAATCAGATTACAGAGCCGCTGGAACAGAACATTAACGGTATTCCGGGAATCCGTTCCCTCTCCAGTGTCAGCCAGCAAGGTTCATCGCGCATTACGGTGGAGTTCGAGCTCTCCGTAGACCTGGAGACAGCCGCCAATGACGTGCGTGACAAAGTTTCACGCGCACAACGTTATCTGCCCCGCGACTGCGACCCGCCCACCGTATCCAAAGCCGATGCGGACGCTATGCCTATCCTCATGGTAGCCTTGCAGAGTGACAAACGTTCCCTACTGGAACTCAGCGAAATAGCCGACCTCACCGTAAAGGAGCAGTTACAGACCATTTCCGACGTAAGTAGTGTGAGCATTTGGGGAGAGAAACGTTATTCCATGCGCCTATGGCTCGACCCTATCAAGATGTCCGGTTACGGTATTACCCCCATCGACGTAAAGAATGCGGTGGACAATGAAAACGTGGAACTTCCTTCGGGCAGTATCGAAGGAAACACCGTTGAGCTCACCATCCGTACCCTCGGACTGATGCACACAGCAGAAGAATTCAACAATCTCATCCTGAAGGAAGACGGCAACCGCATTGTCCGGTTCAGTGACATCGGCCGCGCCGAACTTGGTCCGGCGGACATCAAAAGCTATATGAAAATGAACGGAGTGCCCATGGTGGGTATCGTAGTAATCCCGCAACCGGGCGCCAACCATATCCAGATTGCCGATGCCGTATACGAACGTATGGAGAAGATGAAGAAAGACCTCCCGGAAGACGTGCACTACTCATACGGTTTCGATAATACCAAATTCATACGCGCCTCTATCAATGAGGTTAAACAGACGGTGTATGAGGCATTCATACTCGTTATCATCATTATCTTTTTATTCCTCCGCGACTGGCGCGTCACACTGGTTCCCTGCATCGTAATCCCCGTTTCACTCATCGGCGCCTTTTTCGTCATGTACCTGGCAGGATTCTCCATCAACGTGCTTTCCATGCTTGCCATTGTGCTTGCCGTAGGACTTGTGGTGGATGATGCCATTGTAATGACTGAGAACATCTATGTCCGTATCGAAAGAGGAATGCCTCCGAAAGAAGCCGGTATCGAAGGAGCCAAAGAGATCTTCTTTGCCGTAATCTCCACCACAATCACGCTGGTAGCAGTATTCTTCCCCATCGTATTTATGGACGGTATGACGGGGCGCCTGTTCCGCGAGTTCAGCATCGTGGTGTCCGGTTCTGTCATAATCTCTTCCTTTGCCGCACTGACATTTACGCCGATGCTGGCCACCAAGCTACTGATAAAAAGAGAAAAGCAAAGCTGGTTCTATCGCAAGACAGAGCCGTTCTTTGAAGGCATGAACCGCATTTACAGCCGTTCTTTAGCAGCTTTCCTACGCAAACGCTGGATTGCACTGCCCTTTACGGCAGCAACCATTCTGATCATTGGCTTTCTATGGAACTACATTCCCGCGGAAATGGCGCCGCTGGAAGACCGTTCGCAAATCAGCATCAACACACGCGGCGCCGAAGGTGTCACCTACGAGTATATTCGTGACTATACGGAAGACATCAACCTGCTTGTAGACTCAATTACGCCTGATGCCGAAGCAGTAACCGCCCGCGTATCCAGCGGTAGCGGTAACATACGCATCACCCTGAAAGATATGCAAGACCGCGACTACACCCAAATGGAAGTAGCAGAGAAGCTGTCGAAAGCAGTACAGAAAAAGACTATGGCCCGTTCCTTCGTCCAGCAGTCTTCTTCATTCGGCGGACGACGCGGCGGCATGCCTGTGCAATATGTGTTGCAAGCCACCAATATTGAAAAGCTGCAGGAAGTACTGCCTAAGTTCATGGCAAAAGTGTACGAGAACCCTGTGTTCCAAATGGCAGACGTAGATTTGAAATTCAGCAAACCGGAAGCACGCATCAACATCAACCGCGATAAGGCAAGCATCATGGGTGTCAGCACCCGCAACATCGCCCAAACCCTGCAATACGGATTAAGCGGCCAGCGCATGGGCTACTTCTACATGAACGGAAAGCAATACGAGATATTAGGAGAAATCAACCGTCAGCAACGCAACAAGCCCGCCGACCTGAAAGGTATCTACATCCGCAGCTCTCAGGGAGATATGGTACAACTTGACAACCTGATAGAACTGACAGACGGTATCGCTCCGCCCAAGCTATACCGTTACAACCGTTTTGTGTCCGCCACTATCTCTGCCGGACTTGCCGATGGCAAGACTATCGGACAAGGATTGGACGAAATGGACAAGATAGCCAAAGAAACGCTGGACGACACCTTCCGCACCGCCCTCACCGGCGACTCCAAAGAGTATCGCGAGAGTTCTTCCAGCTTGATGTTTGCCTTCATCCTGGCAATCCTGCTTATCTACCTCATCCTTGCCGCCCAATTTGAAAGCTTCAAGGATCCGTTGATTATCATGCTGACAGTACCCCTTGCCATTGCCGGAGCATTGGTATTCATGTATTTCGGAGACATCACGATGAATATATTCAGCCAAATCGGCATCATCATGCTGATTGGTCTGGTAGCAAAGAACGGAATCCTGATTGTAGAGTTCGCCAATCAGAAACAGGAAGCCGGCGAGGACAAGATGCAAGCCATCAAAGATGCCGCCCTGCAACGTCTGCGTCCTATCCTGATGACAAGCGCTTCTACCGTACTGGGATTGATACCGCTGGCTTTCGCAACGGGCGAAGGCTGCAACCAACGCATCGCCATGGGTACGGCCGTAGTAGGCGGTATGCTCGTATCCACTCTGCTCACGATGTACATCGTCCCCGCCATTTATAGTTATGTATCCACCAACCGAAGTAAACTAAAGAACGAATGAGACGTACGATTTTATCTTTCTTAATCATTCTGTGCACCGCGCTTGCCGCTCAAGCGCAACCTGCACCCATCTATACCCTGAAATCTTGTTTGGAACAGGGACTGCTGAACAACTACTCCCTGCGCATAACCCGCAACGAGCAGCAAGTCAGCAAAAACAACGCCACCCTTGCCAATGCCGGCTACCTGCCCACGCTCGACCTCTCTGCCGGCTACCGGGGGACATTGGACAATACCGAAACCAAGCTGCGTGCCACAGGCGAAACCACCAAAGAGAACGGCGTGTTCGACCAGACCATTGATGCCGGTATCAACCTGAGCTGGACCATCTTCGATGGTTTCAACATCACTGCCAACTACCAAAAGCTCAAAGAACTGGAACGACAAGGCGAGACCAACACCCGCATCGCCATCGAAGACCTGATAGCCAACATCGCCGCCGAATATTACAATTATGTACAGCACAAAATCCGTCTGAACAACTTCCGCTATGCCGTATCGCTCTCCAAGGAGCGCCTGCGCATCGTAGAAGAACGCTATCACATAGGTAACTTCTCCCGTCTGGACTACCAACAGGCCAAAGTGGACTTCAACGCCGACAGTGCGCAATACATGAAGCAGCAGGAATTGCTCCACACCTCGCGTATCCAGCTGAACGAACTCATGGCAAGCGAGAATGTGGACCAGCCTTTCATTATCCGGGACAGCCTCATCGACGTCAGTGACAAACTGAACTTCGAGGAACTCTGGAATGCCACCTTGCAGGCCAATGCCTCTTTACTGAAAGCGGAACAGAACAACACCCTGGCACGTCTGGACTATAAAAAGGTAAGCTCACGCGACTACCCATACGTGAAGATGAACGGCGGTTACGGCTATACCCTCAACAAATATGACATCTCCGCCAACAGCCGCCGCAGCAATCTCGGGCTCAATGTCGGCGTCACTGTCGGCTTCAACCTCTTCGACGGCAACCGCCGTCGTGAGCGCCGCAACGCACGCATCGCTGTGCAGAACGCCCGCTTGGAACGAGAGCAACTGGAACAAGCCCTGCGTGCCGACCTGAGTAATCTGTGGCAAGCCTATCAGAATAACCTCCAGATGCTGAACCTTGAACGCCAGAACCTTGTTGCAGCCAAAGAGAACCATGAGATTGCCATGGAACGCTACATGCTCGGTAATCTTTCCGGTATTGAGATGCGCGAAGCGCAAAAGAGTCTGCTGGATGCCGAAGAGCGTATCCTCTCGGCAGAGTACGATACCAAGCTATGCGAAATATCCTTGCTGCAAATCAGCGGAAAAGTGGAACAGTATTTAGAGTAGGCATATCCAATAAATCACAATATTTACCCCCTTAAAAAACAAATATTACCATCTTCTCTTCAGAGTTTTCCCTATTTTTGCTCTCAAAGAACCTAAAAAAGCAATAATAGTATGAAACGAGCAATCCTCTTCTGTGCATTGCTCGCCCTCCTCATGGGAACCAATGCACAGGAAACAACCAGTTACAAAGAGAAACATCCCTATAAGGACTGGGTAAAAATAGCTCCCAAGCTGGATGATGCCTTCCTCACCACTCCCGAAGCCATCCGCATTGCCGACAACGTATTACTCTATCAGCACACTACCGGAGGCTGGCCTAAGAATGTTTATATGCCGGCCGAACTGACAGCCGATGAGTATAAAAAAGTCCTTGCCGCCAAGAACAACGTCAATGAAAGCACCATTGACAACAGCGCCACCAGTACGGAAATCCGCTATCTCTCCCGCATCTACCTGGCCACCCGCATAGAAAAGTACAAGGATGCCGCCTTAGAGGGAATACGTTACCTGCTGAAAGCCCAATATCCCAATGGCGGCTGGCCCCAATTCTGGCCACGCCCCAAGGGTTATTACACCCACATCACCTACAACGACAATGCAATGGTGAACGTGATGAACTTACTGCGCGATGTTTACAGCAGGAAAGCGCCGTACACTTACGTACCGGACAGCCTTTGCCAACGCGCCCGCACCGCCTTCGACAAAGGCGTGGAATGTATCCTCAAGACTCAAGTGAAACAAAATGGAAAGCTAACTGTGTGGTGCGCCCAGCATGACGAACACACACTCGCTCCCGCCAAAGCCCGCGCCTACGAACTTCCCTCACTCAGCGGCGCCGAGTCGGACAACATCGTTCTGCTGCTGATGTCCATTCCAGACCCCTCGGCCGAGATTATCGCTTCCGTAGAGGCTGCCATTGCGTGGTTCAAGGCAAGTAAGATTATCGGTATCATGCGTAAGAACTTCACCGACAGCGAAGGCCGGACAGACTACCGGATGATTCCCTGTCCGCAGGATGATTATCCCTGCCCCGTACTTTGGGCGCGTTTCTACACCCTTGAAGACAACCGTCCTTTCTTTTGCGACCGCGACGGAGTGAAGAAGTACGACATTTCCGAAATAGGCTATGAGCGCCGTAACGGTTATAGCTGGTACAACAATACCGGATTGAAAGTATTGAAAAAGTACGAACAGTGGAAAAAACGGATAGGGAACTAAGCTGTTATTTATCAATAGCATACATATACCAACAAGTTTCAACGTTTGGTACGACAAATACCAATGATTGGTACCGACTATACCAACGATTGGTAGGAAACCTACCAAACAGTGGTACAGCTTGTACCAAACATCGGTACTAAAAGAAACAAGCAGAAGAAACTCCGTCACCTTCCCATGCAGCCCGCTTGTCATAATACGAAAAGCCGCTCACAGAACTATTTCCGGAGCGGCTTTCATTATCTATATTCGGAGCACCCGAATTATTTACTGCAATTCCATGGCTTCAACTGCTTGAAGAAGTCATTCCCCTTGTCATCCACCAGGATAAATGCCGGGAAGTCCTCCACTTCAATCTTCCAGATAGCCTCCATACCGAGTTCGGGATATTCCACACACTCAATGCTCTTGATATTGTTCTGCGCCAGAATAGCTGCAGGGCCACCGATAGAACCGAGATAGAAACCGCCGTACTTCTTGCAAGCGTCTGTGACTTGCTGGCTGCGGTTACCTTTGGCAAGCATAATCATGCTGCCGCCATGACTTTGGAAGAGGTCTACGTAGGGGTCCATACGTCCGGCAGTTGTCGGGCCCATTGAACCGCAAGCCATACCCTGCGGAGTCTTGGCAGGACCGGCATAGTAGATGGGATGATCTTTGATGTACTGCGGCAAGTCCTCACCACGATCCAAACGTTCTTTCAGCTTGGCATGAGCAATGTCGCGACCCACGATGATAGTACCGTTCAGAGACAGGCGGGTGGAAACCGGATACTTAGTCAGCTCTTTCAGGATATTTTCCATCGGTTGGTTCAAATCAATCTTTACCACATCACCCTCACCGGCTTTACGGAGTTCGGCAGGAATCAGTTCACCCGGATTGCTGTCAAGCTTTTCAATCCAGATACCGTCCTTGTTGATTTTACACTTGATGTTACGGTCGGCAGAGCAGGAAACGCCCAAGCCTACCGGACAGGAAGCACCGTGACGCGGCAGACGGATAATACGTATATCATGAGCCAGATACTTACCTCCGAACTGTGCACCAAGACCAATTCTGTGAGCTTCTTTCAGCACTTCTTTCTCCAGCTCTACATCACGGAATGCACGGCCGAATTCGTTACCCGTAGTCGGCAGGTTGTCATAGAAATGAGTGGAAGCCAGTTTCACAGTCAGCAGGTTTTTCTCGGCAGATGTACCGCCGATAACGAATGCGATATGATAAGGCGGACATGCAGCCGTACCCAACGTTTTGATTTTCTCAATAAGGAAAGGCACAAGTGTACCGGGATTCAGAATAGCTTTCGTTTCTTGATAGAGATAAGTCTTGTTGGCAGAACCGCCGCCTTTGGTCACACAAAGGAACTCGTACTCCATGCCCTCGGTAGCCTCGATATCAATCTGTGCCGGAAGGTTACACTTCGTATTTACCTCATCGTACATAGTAAGAGGAGCATTTTGAGAATAGCGTAGGTTCTCTTCGGTATAGGTCTTGTACACACCCAGTGAGAGAGCTTCTTCATCACAATAGCCCGTCCATACCTGCTGTCCTTTTTCACCGTGGATAATGGCAGTACCCGTATCCTGGCAGAAAGGCAGCACGCCTTTCGAGGCAACTTCGGCATTACGCAGGAAAGTCAGCGCCACGTACTTATCATTGTCACTTGCCTCAGGGTCACTCAGAATTTTAGCAACCTGCTCGTTGTGCGAACGACGCAACATGAACGAAACGTCACGGAAAGCGGCATTGGCCATTGCAGTCAAGCCTTCTTTTTCAATCTTCAGGATAGGTTTTCCTTCAAACTCGCTTACAGACACATAGTCTTTGGTAAGCAGATAATACTCAGTCGTATCCTTACCCTTTTCGAACATGGGCTGATACTTGAACGGAGGTGTTGTTGCCATAATTACTTGTTCATTTAGTTTAAAAGTGATTTCGTAACAGCAAAGGTAAGAAGTAATCTTGAAATATTTCTTTAATTAGAAAGAAAAAACGAGATTGAAACCTAATACTTCAACCCCGCTTTCTCTATTTTAATCATATAAAACGAATGGATTTGCCATCCCTCCGCCTCATCTTCATTGTACCTTTTGCATGCGTCCTATCAGCTCATCGCCCAATGCGGTCTTCACTTCAATGTGTTTGAGAACGGCCGTTACGAACGGATTGTTTTCGAAGTCACCACGTACCTGCTCGAAATCAAGTTCTTTTTCAAGACGTGAACCATCCGCGCCAAAACCGGTCATGGAAGCCAGAGAAAATTCCTTTTTGGCATCCTCATAAACCATGCGGTCCAGACCAACAACAGCTTCTTTCCATTTCTCGACAATATGAATTATATCCTCTGCAGTCATATTTTCCGGAGCAATGCCATAGAATTCTTCCAACTTCTCATAAGCCCATGTCCACTCGTAGGTATAATAATTCTGGTGCATCCGCTTAAACTCGGCATTGATATGCTTCAAACGGTTAATCGCACCCGACTCTATGCCGTCTATCAAGGCATCAATCTCACTTTTGGGAGCTATCAGTCCGGAAATATCCACCCATTCGCCGCTACCGATAGGTGTATCGGGCTTCAACCGGGCACGAATCTCTTCATTGTTATGAAAACCGATACCTTCCAAACGTTTGATAACCGAATTGCCAAGAAACTTGTGAATGGCTATCTCATAAAAGCGGATACCTTTCACCAGAGCCGAGTTGCGTATCTTGGCACTGTGAAAAGAATAAATATCGGAAAGTTCGCCGGAGGCATAACGCAGATTTTTTAAAGTCTCCCGTCCCTTGAACATCTTCTGTACGGTATAGGGACTCAACAGATTGTAGTTAATGAAGTCCAGTTTGTTGGTATCGGTACGCTGGTCGCGCCGGGGCCATTTTTGCGCATCACGGATAGTACCCACACTGCGCAGATTGACGCCGGGCACAAGATATGTCGTATTGTTCTGTTCTATCAGATAAGAGAACGGCAGGTTGGAAGTATCGGAATGGTTGACGTGACGTCCCATAACCAGAGAGAACGCCCCTACCCTTGCGGGCCACAGGATATAGGAATCGGAAGTGGTTTTGGCTCCACGCTCCAACGTACCCTGATGGATAGGACCGAGCTTATACATGTGATTACTTTGATTGGAACCGGAACCGGCATTCATAAAGGAAAACATACCGGCTATAAGCAAGGTGGATTTGTGATGTGTCACCGTATAAGGTCCGGCAAAAATAGCACACGCTTCACCGTTTTCTCCCTGGCAGTTACTGAAAAACAAAGAGTCTGAGGCAGAGTAGTTATGTCCCAGTTTGCAAGCCTGCCCTACAAAGCAACGGGTAAGCATGGCTCCATCATCCACATGCGAACCGGACGATATGATAAAATTATCGCAAATAACGCCGTGCCCGATATGTACAGGCGCGTTCTCGTTACTGTTGACACTTCCGTTGTACAGACGACACGTACCACAAATGTGGCAATAGTCGCCAATGCGGACATTCTTGATAGAACCGGTATTGAGTATCATTACATGGCTGCCGATAGAACCGGTAGCGGAGGCATGCTTATTGGAATAGAAATCGGTAATTTCCTTCATCCGCGCAATCAGCTCCGGACGGTGACGGTACAGCGCCATGATATAAGCCTGATGGGCAGAAAGTTTGTCACTGATAAGTACTTCGCGCCCGCCGGTCTCGTTCAATACAGACACTTCCACACTGTTACCGAACCTGGACAATCCGTCTACAAGAATAATGTCTACATTCTCAATGAAAGTATCATGCCCTATTTCATAATTGGCAATGTAGTTTTGGATATTCTCGATGCAGCAATTATCACCCACCGTTACATTGTGAAGCGTTACATGCCGCAAACCGGAATGTTTCTTTATTCCACCCGGCAAAGTAAATTCGGAATGGAATACCCCCAAACGCACCTCACCCGAAAAACGGGTATGATGTACGAATTCCGTTGAAAACTCTTCTGCAACGGTTACTTTCCCCCAATCATCTGCCAGACACGACTGGCTCTTCAACCGGAGAATTTCATCTTCGGTCAGTCTTCTGTAATTCATCCTTATAACGAGTTATGAGTTATGAGTTATAAGTTATTGCCTTTGCCGGCACTACCGATTCAAACCGCTGCCAGCAAATAACTCATAACTTATAACTCATAACTAAAATTAAACTTCTTCTTCGTAGGTCTGATAAAGAAAGTCATTATAGGGGTACTTCTGCACGTGCAATTCCTTCACACGCTGATAAACTACACTCTTCAGTTCCTCCATATTGATTTTTTCGCGGGCAGAAATAAAGAGGCAGTTATCCTCCATCTTAGCCATCCACGTCTTCATCAGTTCTTCGAGTGTCAAGTTTTCCTTGGTTCTGGGGGTAAGGTCGTCAGCCGCTTTCTCTATATAAGTATAAGCGTCTATCTTATTGAATACAAGAATCATGGGCTTACCGGCGGCACCGATATCTGCCAACGTCTTGTTCACAACTTCTATCTGTTCTTCAAAATCCGGATGAGAGATGTCTACGATATGCAACAGCAAGTCCGCCTCGCGTACCTCATCCAGAGTAGACTTGAAGGAGTCTACCAAATCCGTCGGCAATTTACGGATAAAGCCCACCGTATCGGATAGCAGGAACGGCAGGTTCTCAATAATCACCTTACGCACCGTAGTATCCAACGTGGCAAACAGCTTATTCTCTGCAAAGACTTCACTTTTCGAAAGCAAAGTCATCAATGTGGATTTTCCTACATTGGTATATCCCACCAATGCCACACGAATCAAGCGTCCGCGGTTCTTCCGCTGGGTAGACTTCTGCTTGTCAATCTCAGCCAAACGCTCCTTCAACAATGACATACGGTTCAAGATGATACGGCGGTCCATTTCCAGCTGCGTTTCACCCGGACCGCGAAGTCCCACGGAACCTTTACCTCCACCGGCACCGGAGCCACCACCCTGGCGTTCCAAGTGGGTCCACAAACGTTGCAGACGGGGGAGCATGTACTTATACTGCGCCAGCTCCACCTGCAGCTGGCCCTCGCGCGTCTGGGCGCGCTGGGCGAAGATGTCGAGGATCAGGCCCGAGCGGTCGAGCACGCGCACGCCGAGCTCCTCCTCCAGCACGCGCATCTGCGACGGGGAGAGCTCGTTGTCAAACACCGCGAGGTCGCAGTCGTTGGCGGTGATGAGCTCTTTGAGCTCCGCCACCTTGCCCTCGCCGAGGAAGGTGCGCGGGTCGGGCGTGGGCTTATTCTGCAGCAGCGTCACGACGGGCTGGCCGCCGGCCGTCTCCACGAGCGCGGCAAGCTCAGCCAGGGAAATGTCCGTCGAGCGCTCGCGTTCATCCATGCTCGCCGCGGCGAGACCGGCCAGCGCGGCGCGTTCGATCTTCTGTTCGGTAGATTGCATAGGGGTCATCCTTTGAAATGAATATTTATCGGGTCTGTGACTGGATATGCCCAGAATGGCGGGAATCTCCTGTCACGCGTGATGTCGCACAAAAGTAACGGGGCACCGTACCGTACCCAACCATACCAGACCAGACCAGGTCTTATTGCGCAGTAGGAACGCACTGCATAAGCATATCTTACCCTGTCTCTCTCAAAGAAAGCCAAGGGGAAAGAAAGCCGCTGTGGAAAACCGGCGAAATTGTGGAAAACTCTGTGGAGAGATTGTGGAAAACCGGATCCGCGGCGGGCGGGGCCGTTGCGGTCTGGCGCAGGCTTGCGGCCGGGTGCATTGGGGTTCGGGCCGGTGATCGGCGGACGCAGGTGCGGCCTGGTGCGCGTTTGCGGCTGGGTGCGTGATGGCGGCTGTGCGGTGCAGGGCGCGGGTGCAGCGCAGGGCGCGCTGGCTGGCTTTCTTGCTGAGAGAAAAAACGCTTGACAAGTTATGCAAAAGCATACTAGACTGGAAGCAGGGAACCACTCCGACGACGATCGGCACCGCGCCTCGTATGATTTCACGCACTGCCCCTGACGCGGGACGGCTTT
>ENA-OZSX01000470-OZSX01000470.1-human-gut-metagenome-genome-assembly--contig:-NODE-470-length-12691-cov-5.448085_pt1 | contig 12691 bp, 10 predicted proteins | sample MGYA00244131_ERZ653984 | MGnify/ENA primary metagenome ERZ653984 (study PRJEB26926, sample SAMN06164778) | human gut metagenome | biome: ENVO:00009003; feature: ENVO:2100002; material: ENVO:00002003...
GGCCTCTTGAACCCCATTCAAGCGCGCTACCAAAACTGCGCTACACCCGGATATCTGTTTGCGTTTGCCGCTCACAGCTTGATTAGTATACCCGACTTTGTCCGTTTTGTCAAGCGCTTTTTCCAAATTTCTGGTGTAGTTTTTACATTTTACTGTCCCGGCTTTTGCCCGCCAAAAGGATGCGCGAAAGAGCGTTATTTTCAAAAATCGCGATACACATCTTCCTCATCGTCCTCATGGATGGGGGTGGTGTCGTCCGGCGGTGCGCCAAACTCCACCGTGGCAAAGGCCAGCGCGAATACGCTGTCTGCCCCGGCGTGAAGCAGTGCCTGCGCGCAGGCGGCAGCTGTTGTGCCGGTGGTGATGACGTCATCCACCAACAGGATGCGCTTGCCCTCCAGCTGCTGCGGCTGTGCCGCCCGGAAAGCACCTGCCACGTTGGCTATGCGCTGTTCCAGCGGCAGACCGGCCTGATGCCGTTTGGCGCGGGTGCGCTCCAGTGCCTGCGGTGCCAACGGCACCTCCATAGCCTTGGCCAGCGGCAGCGCCATCAATTCCGGCACATTGTAGCCGCGCCTTTTACCGGAGGCCGGCACCGGTACGATCAGGTCGTACCCGATGGCCGCCCACGGCACCGGCTGCGGGAGCAGCTCGCCGTACTGCACGGTCAGTTCACCGCCAAAGGCCAGCTGTACCAGACGGTTGCCCATCTCCACAGCCCGCCACGGCTTGCCCTGATACTTCGCGTTCAGGATGCCGCGCCGCACACAGCCGTTGTAACGGTAGGGCGCAGCCGCACCGGCCAGATTGCTGATATAGTGCTGCGCCGGGTCCAGCCGGATGCCGGGCTTGCGGCGCAACACTTCCAGCTGCTCTGCGCAGTCCGGGCAATCCCGCACATCTCCCAGCACCCGGCCGCAGAAAGGGCACTCGCGCGGGTAGAGCAGCTGCCGTACCGCCCGCAGCGCCCTGCGCCGGGGGTCATAGTAGTCCATCAGTCCTTTTTGACCGCCACGATCACCCGCACGCGCTTGCCTGCTGCGCAGCCAAAGTTATCGTACCAGCCAGTCAGGTAGTAGCCCTCAGAGTTCACCTCAGAGAGCTTGGTGGCGTAATACTGTCCCTTGTACCACAGGTACACCTGCATATCGTCAGCCGTCTCGTAGCGGGTGCCGTTGCTTATCACCGAGGCTGCACCCACCTGATCGATCTTCATGGGCATCAGCTGGATCATGGCCTTTACCGTGCCGTTCACGTTTTGCCGCACTGCCAGACCGCCCGCCAGCACCGGATACTTGATGGAGGTGGAAAAGCTGGCCTGACTGCCGTTGACGTAGCAGATGTAGGTAGCGCCGCCGCCCACAAAATTGAGGATGGTGCTCATAGGCTGGCCGGTAATGTTGGCCAGCTGCTTGAGACCGATGCTCAGCAACGAGCCGGAACTGCTGGTGATGCGATTCCAGACCGTGCTCAGCAGCGAGCCGTCGATCACGCCCCACAGGATCTCGCTGGTGGTGGGCACCAGCACACTGCGCAGATCATCCACCACCGTGGTGGTGTTGGTGGTGCCGCCGGTAGAGCCGGAACCGGAGGAGCTATCCCCAGTGGAACCGCTGCCGGAGCCGGAAGAACTGTCCCCGGAAGAGCTATCCCCCGAGCCGGAGGAGCCGCTGCCGGTCAGGGTGCCCAGAATGGAACTGGCGTTGAAGGCCAGATTCTTCACATCGTCCAGCACGCCGTATTTCCACAGATCGCCGGTGACATCGTTCAGGATCAGGCGGTCGATTTGTCCCTGCTCATTCAGCGTATAGTAACGCACGGCCAGTGCGTTCAGCTTTGTCCCCGCTATTCGGCTGGGACGAACCGTCCCAGCCAACCCCTCCGATGTCGTATCCAGAATTTGTACGTCATCGGCCAGAGCATAGTCCCCCAGCGCGGTGGCGGTGTCGTTGATGGTGCCGCTGACCGATTTGGACTCGATGGCAGTCACCTGCTCCCCTTCGGGGGTCACGTTGATCTCCACCAGCCAGCCGGTGGGGTAGTTCAGGCTTTTGTCGATATTCACAGTGCGGGTAATGCCGTCGGTGCACATCACCGAGATCTTTTGCAGCACGTCTGCGCCGTTATCCTCTACAAGGCTGCGGGTAGCGGTCTGCACCACGCCGTAGAACACGCTGTCGGCTTCCTCGCCGGTGATCACATCGGCTACCTCGTTGTCCATGCCCAGCAGCAGGGTGACCACTTCGCCCACGCCGCCGCCGTTCAGGGAGGAGATCTTGGACGCCACGGCAGAGCTGCCCAGCGTGTAATTGCTGCCCGCCACGGTCAGCGCGGTAGGCGCGCTGGCGCTGGGCGATACCGCCGTAATGCGGCCTGCGGCGCGGCGGGTGTAGATCCACAACGTCTGCAGGCTTTCGCTGTAATAGTACACGTCGTACTTGTTCAGCTCTGCCGAAGCAGAGGCCTTATCGTTGCGGTAGACGCTCACCGGCGTAAAGGGCAGCTGGGTGCCCTCTTCTGCTACAAAGGGACCCTTGCGGCTCTTGAGCAGCACCGAAGAGGTATCCACCTGACCGTTGGACACCGTAAAGCCCAGCGAACTGCCGTAGGCGCTGCCGCTGGCGGTGTCGGCGCGCAGGGCGTTGTACAGCAGCAGGGTGCTCTGCTCGTAGGTCATGGCCTGTCCCTGCGTGCAGGTCAGCTGATCCCGCAGACCAATCTGCTGTGCCTTGTTCAGCTGTGCCTGTGGGAAGGAGCCGGTCAGGTCGGTAGTCTTATAGCTCAGCAGCTTCAGCACCGCTGCGCAGGCTTCCTCCAGCGTAACGGTGTTGTCCGGGCGGAAGGAGCCGTCGGTGTAACCGTTCATCCAGCCCTGCTGCACTGCAATGCGGATGTAGGGTGCCCACTGGGAGCTGCCGGGCACATCCCGGTACAGGGTGCCCACCGTGCCCTGCGCGCCTACGCTCTCCCGGTAGGTGGAAAAGGACACCAGCATTTTGGCAAAAGCGCCGCGGGTAATGTTGGCGCTAAGCTCCTGACCGGTGGGCACAGCGCCCAGAGTAATAGCCGTCTGCAGGGCCGTGTTGTTGATGCTGGCCGCCGAGACCGGCAGCACCAGCACCGACACCGCAATGCTGACCGCCAGCAGAAATGCGAGAATCCGTTTTTTCATTGGTCGTACCTCTTGTTCTTTGTTTATCACGCCGCCGCGATCAATCGTAGCGCAATGCTTCAATGGGGTTCAGCCGGGCTGCGCGCCGCGCCGGCAGGTAGCCGAACAGCACGCCGATGCCCACCGAGATGCCAAAGGCCACCACAATGGAGTTGAAGGAGGGGCTTACCGTAACGGTGGTATCGGTCATGAACATGGGCAGCACCTTGTTTGCCGCCATGGACACCGCATAGCCCAGCGCAATGCCTAAAACGCCGCCCAGCGCGGAGGTGGTGGCTGCTTCCACCACAAACTGCGCCAGAATGGTGCGCTCCTTTGCTCCCAGCGCCTTGCGGATGCCGATCTCACGGGTGCGCTCGGTCACAGACACCAGCATGATGTTCATAATGCCGATGCCGCCCACCAGCAGCGAGATACTGGCAATGCCGGTAAGTATCACGATGACCATGTTGATCATCTTGTTCATTTCCTCCAGCCACTCGCTGGCGCTGTACACATAGTAGCCGTTTTCGGTCTTGAGGATCGACATCAATTCCTCTTCCATCGTGCTCTTGGCCTCGTTGGCAAGGCTTTCGTCGGCCATCATGGCGGTGTAGCAGTCCACCATGCTTTGGCTGGAAAGCCGCATCACGGTGGTGTAGGGCAGGTAAACGCAGTCGTCATCGCTGCCCTGCTGCATAGTGGGGTCGCTGACTTTGGCAGACAGCACACCTACGACGCGGAACTTGTTGGCACCGATCTTGAGCGTCTGCCCCACACCGTTGCCGCCAAAGGCTACGCGGTTGAGGTAATCGCCGATGACGCAGACCTGCTTGTTGTCCTGCATATCCATGTACTGCAGGCCGCGCCCCTGAACGATCTGGTAATTCTTCATTTCGGTAAAGTTTTCGTCCACACCGCTCATGTTGGACCAGCGGTAGCTGGTGGTACCGATCTTCAGCGTACCGCTGGCTTTGCCGCTGAAGTTGACCTGCGGCGACACCGCCTTGATCAGGTCGGAATGCCGCTGGCAGATGTCATACATCTCCTCCACCGACACGGAGCGGGAGCCGTAGCCCCACACCTGAATGCTGAGGGTGTTGGTGCCCAGTGCGGAAAAGCTGTCCCGCATACTTTTGGTCATACCGTTGCCCAGACCCACGATGACGATGACCGCCATCACGCCGATGATGATGCCCAGCATGGTCAGAAAGGTGCGCAGCTTGTTGCTCCACACGTTCTGGATAGCCTGCCGGAAGGTTTCAAAGATCATGCCTGTTCCTCCTTTTCCGGCGTTTCGGGCAGCAGGGTGGGCTGCACCATGGCCTCCGGTGCGTGGGAGTCGCCGTCATACACCACCTGACCGTCCTCCAGCCGGATGATGCGGTCGGCCTGCACGGCAATGGAATTGTCGTGGGTGATCAGCACTACGGTGTGTCCCTGCTTGTGCAGCTGCTGCAAAAGCCCCAGCACCTCGCGGCCGGTATGGGAGTCCAGTGCACCGGTGGGCTCGTCCGCCAGAATGACCGGCGGGTTGCGCACCAGTGCCCGCGCAATGGACACGCGCTGCTGCTGACCGCCGGAAAGCTGGTTGGGGCGGTTTTTCAGCTTGTCGCCAAGTCCCACCTGCTCCAGCACCTCCCGGGCGCGGATGTGGCGCTCGGCGCGGGAGATGCCCGCATACACCAGCGGCACCTCCACGTTTTCCATCAGGTTCAGCTTGGGCAGCAGATTGTATTGCTGGAAGATAAAGCCCAGCATCTCGTTGCGGACAGCGGCCAGCTCGTTGCGGTTCATCTTGCCCACATCCCGGCCGTTGAGCCGGTAGGTGCCGTAGGTGGGCACATCCAGACAGCCGATAATGTTCATGCAGGTGGATTTGCCCGAACCGGACTGACCCACGATGGCCACGAACTCGCCTTTTTCGATTTTCATGGTGATGTGGTCGGCAGCCTTTACCGTGGTATCGCCCATCTGGTAGTACTTGCACACCGCATCAAACTCGATCAGAGCGCTCATTCATCCCTCCTGCGTCAATCCACCACGACTGCGCCGGCCTCGGCGGGGTCGATGCCCTCTGCGGGCTCTTCAGCGTCCGCTGCGGGGGCTTCACCGTTTTCCGTCTCCTCCGGCAGCGTCTCCTCCCCGCCCTCGGCAAGGTCTGCATTGTTTCCGGCGCCGCCGATCACTTCGCCGCCCATATCATCATAGCCGCCGTCGTCATAGTAGCTGTCGCTGCTCACGGAGCTGGGGTCGTAGGCGATGGTATCACTCTCGGACAGGCCGCTGGTCACCTGCGTATAGTTGTCGTCGCTGACACCGGTCTTGACCTTGACATACACATAGCCCTCCGGTGCGCTCATGGAATCATCGGCGTTCACGGCGCTGGGAGAATCCTGCCGCACCAGCACATAACCGCCCCGCACAATGGCGGCGTTAGGCACGGTGAGCGCATTTTTCGCCTGCGCCACCACGATCTCGGCGTTGGCATTCATGCCCGGGCGCAGACCATCGGTCTCGTCAATGCGCACGGTCACCGGGTAGGTGGTGGTACCGCCGCTGGTATCACCCTTCATGGACACACGGGTGACCAAGCCCTCGTAGGTCTTATCCTTCACGGCATCTGCGGTCACCTGTACGGACTGCCCCACCTTCAGGCTGCTGACCTGCAGCTCGTCCACGTTGATGGTCATTTCCAGATAACTCAGGTCGTAGATGGTGCACAGGTCGCTGCCGGTGCTCAGGGCATCGCCCACCTTGGCATTTTTCTCGATGATGGTGCCGCTGATGGGCGAGGTGATGGTGTAGTTATCCATGGCGTCCTGCATATTTTGCATGGACAGTTCCGCGCCGCGCAGGGTCTCGGAGGCAGACTGGATGGACTCTGTCAGTTCCTCACCGCTGAGGGTCAGGATGATATCGTCCTTGTTCACGCTGCCGCCCTCCCGCACATTGATGGCGGTGACGGTACCGGAAGCCAGCGCAGTCAGGGTACGCTCGGCCTGATACTGGAAGTTGGCTGCTGCAATGGAGCTCACCCCGTTGATAGTAGCCGTTGCAGCCTGTGCCGTGGTCAGACCACCCGCATTGGACACCGAGAGGGTCACAGTGCGGGTGAGCAGGTTGCCCGTGCTCAGGGCATCGGTGCCGGTCACAGCGGTAATAGTGCCGGGCAGCACCTCAAAAGTACCGTCCAGCGTCACCTGGGCGGTCTGCCCTACCGAGAAGTTAGCAGCATCCGCAGCCGGGAACTCCAGCACCAGATTCATCTTGGAGCCGTCCCGCACCACGGCCACTTCCTGACCGCTCTTTACCTCATCGCCCTTGTTCACCTTCAGGCTGCTGACGACGCCCGCCACCTCGGCACGCACATACTGACGGTCGGCGGTCTTGTCGTAGCTGCGCTGCGCCTGCTGCAGGGTGATGGCAGCCTGCTCCACCTTGGTGGTGGCATCGGAGGAATCCACCGTGTAGAGCACAGTGCCCTCCTCCACGATATCGCCCTCCTCAAAGCCGCCGGTCAGCACCTTGCCGGGCACCAGCGATTTGACGCTGTAAGTATTGGCAGGCTTCAGCGTGCCAGTGCCGCTGAGCGTGTTGGAGACATCCCGGGTCTCCGGCACTGCTTCTGTATAGGAAGTATCCACGTTGGCGGGCTTTGCACCCTTGGGCTTCAGCAGCCACCAGCCGCCTGCCAGCACCACGATGGCCACCGGCACCAGCCACTTCCAGTTCTTTTGGGCAAAGGCTGCCGCACCGCCTTTTTTGGGTGCAGCCGCTGCGTCCTGCTGCGGGTCGGCGGGCTGTTTAGACTTGTTCCAGATCATTCTTGCCGTTCCTCCTAGGTTCTTTTATGACAAGGTGCTTTTTGCAAAAGCACCCGTCAGAAACTCTTATTTGTAGTGTATCGCATTTTGCCCCGATAAACAAGCGTCCAATTTTCGTTTCACGGCATTTCCACAAAGTTTCAGACTTTTTTTACAAAGAATGGCTTTCTTTGTGCGCCGCTGAGCAGTTGCATATCTTTATATAATACGATTCAAACTGCCTCTTCTCTGCTCTCCTTCCTGTGAAAAAGGGTTCTGAAAAGCCCGCAGGCTTTTCAGAATCTCAGACAAAAAATCAAATTCCTTAAAATATGGCCAAAGCGCACGCGGCGGCCATTTGGAATCGTTTTCCCTCAAAAAGAAAATCAGCCGGACCCGAAGGCCCGGCTGATTTCTTCTTTTTTACCCTGCGTCTGTGATGGGCTCTACCACCACATACACCCCTGCGGGCACACAAGCGGCCCATGCGCCGTCCTTGTCCAGCCAGCCGAATTGCTCACAGACATGGTCCGGGCACTGACTGTCCAAAAACGCGATGGCACCATCCTTTACCTGCAAGTGCACGATGTAGTCCCCTACCTCGTACAGGTAATCATGATCCTGCGCAAGGGGCAGGGTCTCGGTAACGCCGTCACCGAAATCCACAACGGCCTGTAAGCCGCTGCCCTTGGCGGGGTGCTGCGCCCGCACCGCAAGAAAAATACCTGCGGCCAGTGCCAGCACCACCAGTGCAAAGATCACATTTTTCTTCCACGCGCTGCCTTTGGGGGCGGCGGTGTCAGAGTTTTTTGGCTTTATGCTCATGCAGCGTACTTGCTGGCAGCTGCACCGGCAATGCGGCCAAAGACGGTAAAGTCGGCCACAGCGTTGCCGCCCAGACGGTTTGCACCGTGCACGCCGCCGGTCACCTCACCTGCTGCGAACAGGCCGGGGATCACAGAGCCGTCAGCCTTCAGCACCTCGGTGTTGGTGTTGATCTTCAGGCCGCCCATGGTGTGGTGCACACCTGCGGTGACCTTGATAGCGTAGTAGGGAGCAGTATCCAGAGCCTTTGCAAAGCTGGTGCGGCCAAAGTCGGGGTCGTTCTTGGCCTCAACGTAGCCGTTCCAGGTCTTCATGGTCTCGGCAAAAGCAGCTTCGTCCACGCCCATGGCCTTTGCCAGCTCCTCGTAGGTCTGGCCGGTCACGGTGTAGCCCTTCTTGATGTAGCCCTGAATGACGCTGGAGGCATCGACCATAGCCTGATCCACCACCAGCCAGCTGTAGCTGCCGGTCTGAGCGATCTCGGCAGCGGAAACCACGTCACGGGTGCCCACTTCATCGATGAAGCGCTTGCCCTCGGCGTTGATCAGCACAGCGCCATCGCCGCGCAGACCCTCGGTGATCAGGGCAGCGGTGTTAGCCTCCACGGTGGGGTGGATCTGGATCTGATCCATGTCCACAGTGTCAGCGCCCACAGCGGTAGCCATCTCAATGCCCTGACCCTGTGCGCCTGCGGCATTGGTGGTCATAAAGCCCTTCAGCTCGGGCTTGTACTCGGTGACCATGTCCAGATTTGCGCCGAAGCCGCCGGTGGTCAGCACCACAGCCTTGGCATTCACGGTGATGGTCTCGCCGGTGGAACCGGTAGCCTTCACGCCCACAACAGCGCCGTTTGCATCGGTCAGCAGCTCGGTAGCGGTGGTGTTCAGCAGGGTCTGCACGCCGGCCTTGTCGCAGTTCTCCTGCAGCAGGGGGATCATGTAGGAACCCACAGAAAGGGTCTTGCCCTCATCATTCACGGGGCGGTGGATACGCTTGACGGATGCGCCGCCGAAGCTGGAAACGCTGTGCAGAGTGATGCCGTGCTCGTCCAGCCAGTCGATGGCGTCAGCGCTGTTGGAGCACAGAGTCTCCACCAGAGCGGGGTCGTTGATGCCCTTGCCGCCGATCATGGTGTCCAGCTCCATCAGCTCCACAGAGTCGAAGTAGCCCTTGGGGTCTGCCTGATAAGCTGCCCACTGCTCAGAAACGGTCTTTGCCAGAGCGGTGATGGTGGCGTTGTCGGCATACTTTTCAGCAGCGGTCTTCAGGGTCTTTTCCACGCCTGCGGACTCGCCGAACTCGTTCTCATCCTGATACACGGTCTTGCCGGCGTTCATGCCGCCGGTAGCGCGCACGGAGTTGCCGCCCACCATGGGCTGGCTCTCCAGAATGACCACGCTCTTGCCCTCGGCAGCAGCCGTGATGGCAGCAGTCATACCTGCACCGCCTGCACCCACGATGGCAATGTCTGCATCAATGGTGGAGTCCTCGGCCTTGGTCGTATCGGCATTGACCTCGGTCTTGTAGTCATCAGCGTTCAGGCCGGCTGCGGCCAGAGCGGCAGCGGCAGCCTCCTTGATGGCGTCGGAGGTGATGGTTGCAGTGGCCACGCCGTCCACGGCAATGCTGCCGCTCTCGGCAATCGCGCCGGGCAGCTGCTCCAGAGCCATGGTGCCAATGCCGGGGGTCTCATCCTTGCCCTCAGCGGTGCAGCCTGTGATCTTGCCGTCGGTCAGGGTCAGGGTAACGGTAACATCGCCGCCCATGCCCTTGGCCGTGCCGGTGAACTCACCGGACACGCCTGCGGTGGAGGAGGCAGACTTGCTGCCGCAGCCGTAGCCCAGCAAGCTGACGCTTACAACAGCCGCCATGGCCAGCGCAGCCACGCTCTTGCGGATCTGATTCTTTTTCATTGTTTCATCCTTCTTGTTTTGGGTTGCTTGTGTTCGGATATCTATCAGCAAAAAAGGGGAAGCTGCTCATTCGGAAAGCAGCTCCCCCTCGCTGAAACTTAGGAAAGACTTAGGCGTTGGCCTGAGCTGCAGCAACAGCGCAGGCAACGGTAGCGCCGACCATGGGGTTGTTGCCCATGCCGATCAGACCCATCATCTCAACGTGTGCGGGCACAGAAGAGGAGCCTGCGAACTGAGCATCACCGTGCACGCGGCCCAGAGAGTCGGTCAGGCCGTAGCTTGCGGGGCCTGCAGCCACGTTATCGGGGTGCAGGGTACGGCCGGTGCCGCCGCCGGAAGCAACGGAGAAGTACTTCTTGCCGTTCTCGATAGCCCACTTCTTGTAGGTGCCGGCAACCAGATGCTGGAAGCGGACGGGGTTGGTGGAGTTGCCGGTGATGGAGCACTGCACGTCCTCCTTCTTCATGATGGCAACGCCTTCCATAACGTCGTTAGCGCCGTAGCACTTAACGGCTGCGCGCTCACCCTCGGAGAAGGGGATCTCCTTGACCACAGTCAGGGTCTGGGTGGGGATATCGTACTCGGTCTGCACATAGGTGAAGCCGTTGATACGGGAAATGATGTAAGCTGCGTCCTTGCCCAGGCCGTTCAGGATGACGCGCAGGGGGGTCTTGCGGACCTTGTTTGCGGTGCGTGCGATGCCGATAGCACCCTCAGCAGCAGCAAAGGACTCGTGGCCTGCCAGGAAAGCGAAGCAGGTGGTGTCCTCGCTCAGCAGACGAGCGCCCAGGTTGCCGTGGCCCAGACCGACCTGACGCTGCTCAGCAACAGAGCCGGGGATGGTGAAAGCTTCCAGACCCTCACCGATAGCAGCTGCGCACTCGGCAGCGTCGGTCAGGCCGCGCTTCACAGCGATAGCGGTGCCCAGAGTGTAAGCCCAGACAGCGTTATCAAAGCAGATGGGCTGCACGCCGCGGACGATCTTATCGCAGTCGATGCCCTTAGCGAGGAGCATCTCGTTGCAAGCGTCCAGAGACTCCAGACCGTTAGCCTTCAGGCATGCCTCGATTTTAGGCATACGGCGATCCATAGATTCAAAAGTTGCCATTGAGTTGTTCCTCCTCTCTTATTCCTCACGCGGGTCGATGTACTTCACAGCGCCCTGCTCCTTGCTGAAGCGGCCGTAAGTACCCACGTTCTTCTCGTAAGCCTCGTTGGGGGTCTTGCCGTGACGGATATCCTCCATCATCTTGCCCAGCTTGACGAACTGATAGCCGATGACCTCATCGTTAGCGTCCACTGCCAGCTTGTTGATGTAGCCCTCGGTCAGCTCCAGATAGCGCACGCCCTTCTCCTTGGTGGAGAAGATGGTGCCGGTCATGGAGCGCAGACCCTTGCCCAGGTCGTCCAGACCTGCGCCGATGGGCAGACCGTCCTCAGAGAAAGCGGTCTGGCTGCGGCCGTAGACGATCTGCAGGAACAGCTCACGCATAGCCACGTTGATGGCGTCGCACACCAGGTCGGTGTTCAGAGCTTCCAGAATGGTCTTGCCGGGCAGGATCTCGCCTGCCATAGCAGCAGAGTGGGTCATGCCGGAGCAGCCGATGGTCTCCACCAGAGCCTCTTCGATGACGCCGTTCTTGATGTTCAGGGACAGCTTGCAGGTGCCCTGCTGAGGTGCACACCAGCCCACACCATGGGTGTAGCCGCTGATGTCCTTGATCTCATAGGCCTTGACCCATGCGCCCTCTTCGGGGATGGGAGCCGGACCATGCTTAGGACCTTTGGTGATCGGGCACATATTCTGTACTTGCTGCGAATAGGTCATAATCATACTCTCCTTTTGACAAATGTCGCTTTGGCAGCATAAAACCGCCGCCGCGCCCTGCCGGCACAGCTGCTGCTCCATACTGCTTGCATCCGAACCGGGTGCGCTGCTCTCTTTCAGCGCCTGCACCGGTACTACCACGCATGATTTTATTATAGAGAAAACGGACGAATTTTGCAAGTCATTTCCTGCAAAAAGTACAGCCGGGTTTTACGGTCATCCGGCGCTAACTGTCATTTCCACCGCTTTATACAAATCAGTCGTCAAGTTTTTGTCAATTCTGCCGTAAGCACCGGCAAACTTTTTATAGTCTTTTCTTTTTGCGCGTTTCAGCGCGGGTCTTTCTGCACCGGATGCAGCGCCCAGATGGCCGCAAAACCCGCCGCCGCACCGGCCATAGCAAGCAGGTGCCGCCCGTTTTCCAGCGCCAGCAGGTTGGCAGCAAAGGGGAATGCAAGGCTGCCCACGCTCTGCCCCAGCGCCAGAAAGCCGTAGTTCACCCCGGCATGGGGCAGGCCGAACAGGTCGGTGGAAAGGGCGGGCAGCACCGCAGCCAGCGCCGAGTAGCAGAAGGTGAGCCCGGCGTAGCACACCACCACCCACCAGCCCCGCGCCGCCCAGAACGCCGTCGACAGCCCAAGCGAAGCCGCAAACAGCCCAAGGTCGGTGGCGCGGCGGCCGATGTGGTCGCTGAGCATGGGCATCAGCATCCGCCCTGCGGCGCTGCCCACGCTGCCCAGTACGATGCTCCACAGCGCGGCGGTCTCGTCCAGTCCGCGCTCCATGCCCAGTTTTAAGATGATGGGGCTGAACAACAGCACCGCCGGGGTGGAAAAGCACACCGCGCCCGCACACAACCAGTACTGCTTTGTGCGCAGCATCTGCCCCGGGGAAAGGTCGAGGGTGTTTTTGCCGCTTGGCTGCTGTTTTTTCTGCGGTGGGTCGCTGAGTACCGCACTGCCCGCAAGGCACACCGGCAAAGTAAGCGCACCCAGCGCCCAGAACGCGCCCCGGATCCCCTGCACCGGGCCAAAGCCCCGCAGCGCCGCCCGGACGAACAGGGTAAGGAACGCGCCGGAAAGTCCCACCGCACCGCCGATGACCCCGGTCGCCAGCCCCTTGCGCCCCGCGTACCCTGTCTCTTATACACATCTCCGAGCCCACGAGA
>ENA-OZSX01000488-OZSX01000488.1-human-gut-metagenome-genome-assembly--contig:-NODE-488-length-12373-cov-23.313444_pt1 | contig 12373 bp, 25 predicted proteins | sample MGYA00244131_ERZ653984 | MGnify/ENA primary metagenome ERZ653984 (study PRJEB26926, sample SAMN06164778) | human gut metagenome | biome: ENVO:00009003; feature: ENVO:2100002; material: ENVO:00002003...
ATATGTGCAACTTTTTACTCATATTTATCAACTTAAATTAATTCCGCCAACGGGTATACATCATGGTCTATATACTGCCGATGGTTATTATTCTCGCATCACGCTTCTTTTGGCTGTGTTGGAAGTATCGCATACCGTTCTTCTACTTCTTCGGTGTCAACTCCATACACCTTGTCTACTGGAGTTGGTACACAACAAACGAGATGGTAATGGCGCACTTTGCAATCATGGCGTTCACGTTGTTGTTGTATATCTACGGAGCTGTTGACTGGTTCTGTAGCAAGTCACGCCTTGGCAAAAGAATGTTCAGCTAAAAACAGACGTCTATGAGGAAGATTTTCGGCTATAAAATGCTTGGCACGCTGTTGCAGTCGCTCGCTAATTCATGCTTTAAGGCAGACGAGCAACAGCGCAACGGCGAGAAGGTAACAGCTTGCGGGATGAGCGATGAAGACATCGAAACGCTCTGCCAGGACATACTTCCGAATATGCTTAACCCGATGATGAGCACGGAGGAGGTAAAGGACAGATTGGGCGTGAGCGACGCAACACTAAACAGAATGGTAAAGCGTGGGGACATACCGAATGGAAAATGCAAGAAGCGCGGACACACACGATACTGGAAGAAGTGGGACATTCTGTGGTTTATAAGAAAGAAGAGAAGCAAGTGATAGTACCTACTATCATTTTAAGTATCTGACTATCAATATAATACAAAATCTTTGAGCGTGTTATGGCTTTATTGGTCGTAACACGCTAATTTTGTGCCTGTAACGTTACAGAATAGTGTTAGTTAATATTGAGGATTTAAAAAGATTGTATTATGGAGATGACAGATGCAAAAGTAGTAGAGAAGAAAATCTACGAAGAGGGAAAGAAGCACGATGATTATGCTTCTAAGGCAACAGGTAATGCTGGTCTTACCCTTGGTATCATCGGCACGGCACTCGGTGCTGGCGCTTGGTTGCTTGGCGGTAACAACCGCAGCGTGTTTGGTTCTCTCGGTGGCAGCAACATGCCTGAGAATGTAAACATCAACACTTACGGAGCTAACTCAAGCTCAAATCAGCCGACCGCCTTGCAGGTAATGGAGAAGGAATGCGCTGATGAGGTGAAGCTGCTTACCGACATGTTCGGTTTGAAGCTCGACACCGCTAACAAGTTCTACGCTATGCGTGAGACTGACATCGCAGAGAAGTTCTCTATGTACAAGGGTGCTAACGATGCTATCAACGCTGAGAACCGCCGTGCTATGCAGGCTGAGTTCGGTCTTTACAAGTCTCAGATTGATGCGGACTTCGGTCTGTACAAGAATCAGAGAGACCAGTACGATGCGTTGCAAGCAAAGTATTGTGACCTCGACAAGAAGGTTGCTATTATGGAAGCCCTCACTCCTTACAAGGAGAAGCTGATGATGGCTTACGTGAACGAGAAGTGCTGCCGCAAGATTGATGGTGTCCTCGGACTCCAGAGCACTCCTACTGTTACAGTTCTTCCATCCGCAAACTTTTGCGGATGTGCTGCTACATCCACTCCCACTACAGGAGCGTAACAGAGCTGTAAGGAAGTCGGTTAGACGGACTAAGAAAAAATGAGTTGGTGAGGGGCGTTTGCCCTCGTTGGTGGATGCCCTCTCACCTCTCTATAACATATCACCAACTTAAAGATATTGATTATGATGAATTTTGGGAACAGCCCATTATTGGATATGGGGACAGGCCAGCAGCAGCCGCAGATGATGGATGCCGAGCTACAGAAGATGTATGAGGCAATACAGCAGAAGCGAGCATCTATCAATATGCAAGCGCAGCAGTCTTCCACCCCTTTATGGGATGAGATAGACAAGATTGAAGACAATCTTACAGGCGCACAACGTCAGTACTTGATGCAGAATCAAGAGTACGTTGACAGCTTGCAATATGTGTCTAAGTTAGTTCAAGACGAGGAATTGCGCATCATACGTCCTCGCATTGAAAGCACTCAGCAAGGACAAGACGCATTGAAGAAACATCTATCATTAATGCAACGACTGAGAAAAGAAGTAGCGCAAGCAGAGGAACAAAAATCAGCTATGCTTAACGATTATATGACAAACCATAGTGATAAGACTTGGCAGGAATATCTTGCTATGGTTCAAGGAACGAAGAAGGGAGGGAATAAGAAATGAACTTACAAAAACTGAAAGAACGTCTTGCGCCGTCAATAGAAACCTGGATAGATGCAAGAATTGACGACATGATAAAAGGCAATCCGTCGCTTGCCATACCTTCTGTGTATATGAAGCGAGCAGCGCACAATATCGTTTGTCGTAACAAGGAAAAATGGGAAGAGAAAATTGACGATCTATCCCTGTTTGTCGCTGATGAAAATGGAGTTGTTGATGCGGAATCTGTTTTCGAAGACGCGATGCAAATACTGAAAGCGATGGAGAAAAAGCCTTTTGATATCGGGCTTCTTCATGGCACAATAGGCGAAGGATGTATCTCTATTGATATGCCTGACGGTATTATCTCTGCCTTGTTGTTTGGCAGCAACAAGAGTATAGCCATTACCACAGATGATATTGCCGAATTAAAGAATATATTAATCACGTAAGATAAATTTAGCGGTATGAAAACAATACAGACAAATACGCTTGCCGAAAAACTCTTTTGGTTTTACAGAATCGGCATAAGAGTGATACCTATACTCCTTATGGTTTTACACTGGCTGGGTGTGCATTGGTTTCACCATAACGCCGCATCAATGGGCTTGGATCTGAACGAGAACGCCGTTTTGGTGGTGTCGTTATACGCATTGGCGTATGTCGTACTGCCTGCCGTTCTGCTGCCGGCAAGCTTTCTTTTCAAGTTCGGCTGGGTGTGGCGAATACCGTTCCTGTATCTTGCCGGAGTTATTATGATAAGGTTAGGGCACGGCACGCTGTGTATTTCAGAAACGACACGGATAGCGGACTATACGCTGATTGTTCTGACGTTGCTGCTGTACGGTCGGGCGTTTACGTTGCAGGATAGATAACAAAAAAACGCGCACGGACAACAAGATGTTACTCCTGCTGTCCGTGCGCGGTTGACATCGGTCTACTCTCCGAAGTTTTCCGGTCTGTACTCCGGGTTCAGCTGCAACGCATACTCTCCTGCGCGGTCGTAGATGCCCTCGTTAGAGAGTTTCGTTATGATATTCTTCGCTGCCTGAACGCTGTCCGCATCGTCGTTGATGTCAATATCCGGCATCCCCGGTATCGAGTTGATTACAGACTGTATGGCGTTGTTCCAGTTGTGTTGCAGCTCCAGGGCGTTACCTTCGTTGAACGCCGGGCGCAAGTTTACTCCTATCTTCTTCTGGATATTGTCAAACAGGTTTCGGAACAGGCTTACCGCAACATCTATCAGCACCATTGCCGCCTCCATACGGAGGCGATCTTGCTCTTCGGCACATGGTTCTTTAAGAAATAGTTGTCGATGCAGTAATAGAGCGTTTTGACGAGCGGTTTGAGTTCCGCCTCCGACGCGTCAGACAGGTCAAGCCAAAGCTGATAGCGGTCGGCAAGAACAAAGCGCATTTTCGCATCCCAGGTGTTGTATGCGGCAAGAGCCTTGTTGATGCTTTGCTTTGTCTTTTGACGATACAGCTTCTTGTCCTCTTTAATTGCGCCCAAAGCGTCTATCATAGCTGTCTGGGCAATATTGTACGCCGACCCCATTGTGATGTAATACAGCGAACAATAGCGGTCAATGCTCTTTAACAATTCCTCTTTCTGCTTTACGCTTGGTGCAATGACATACGGTCTTCTTGGGGTGCGGCTTATTAAATAGCTTGCGTTCATGATTATATTGCGTTTGTGATTTGTAAATCGTGCGTCTCGCCTATCACGCCGACAACCGGTATTCCGCAAGCATCAGCCACACGGCGTTCCATTTCGCAGCCTTTTGAACAACGCCATCGGTTCGGCACGATGATGCCGTCGCAGCCGAGGAGCAGGCGTAAGTCCTCTTTCATGTGCTCCGTGTACGGCGCAGAGTCGGACAAAGGTTTGCTCATAGGATTGACTGCTTTGTAGCCGAGGATTGTCAGTTCATTCTCGATCCGAGCGAAGAACTGGTGTCGCTCGTTGAGGTTGTAGCCAGTAATCGGCGATGATATGTATATTTTCTTTTTGCTCATTTTGTTTTTCTAATCTTCATTTTCTTTCTTTTTATAGTCCAAACAGCCTTCCTCCATTGTTGGCATGATACGGAAGCCGCCGTTCTCAGCGTCATCAATAAGTTCTTCTGAGGCATGAAACGAGTTGAACATTTTGGCGTTGTGATACTTCAAGCATATATTTACATGAATATCTTTTTCGTACTCATGTTTGCGCCCTGTCTGTGGATGAACCCCCGTCCTTGTAATAGTTGCGGTTTGCTCCGTTTCTTTGTACCACTTGCATGAATAGCAAGCGGCAAGATTGCAAGGTGATTTGCCGCAATACTTTTCCTCATGTTTTACGCAACCTCTTTCCGTAAGGAACAGCTTTCCGCAGTACGAGCAGCGGTATGCGTTTACCCTAATCATTCTTCGCCTCCTCCTTAATGCCGAAGGGTATGCCGTCGGCGAATGTTATTTCAGCAAAAGCTGAACCGTACGTTTCGAGCAAGTTTTTGAAACAGCCAAAATTATCAAACTGATTAATTACAATGCCTGTGGAGTACAAATCCATTATGTGTAGAAAATTACAATGTCCACTGGTTCGCTTTGTCCATCCGAACGGCTGATGTTTGAGCATTTCCTGCCAGCACTCGTCTGCATTGGCGAATGGACGGTATTTGGGTTCGGGTTTGATGCGGAATTGCCTACTGGTAATCCATGAAGGAGCGTCAGTATCAAACCATTTTCTTACAGAGATGTCATAAACTTGTACTTGCTTGCCTTCTACGTATGCTTGCATGACGGCGACGCGCTGTTTGGTTTCTTCTTTTGTCATAATTGTTTAAATTTATCTATACTTAGATTTTATTTTTTGGACATCATCATAAAGGTCATTTATTACCTTGCTTAGCTCCTCAATTTCTTCTTTGCTAAGAAGCCGAGGAACATTACTCCAAATCTTATCTCTTTGCTTTTTCTATATTCCCATTTTACTTTTCTTTATCGAAAGGTATTGCCAATAACTTTTAAACGTCTATTATGTAACATTCTACCAAAAGTATTTGATGGATAGAGAACGGGGTTTTCTATATTTATCAAGCTAAAACTAGTGTTGCCTTGATTCCAAACTACTTCAAAGGTGCTGCATGTCTTCTCATGTCTGAGCAAATCATGTTCATAGATAGAAGTTCCTTCACAATCCTGTGAGCCTGTGAACTGGCAGACGGTATAAGAATTAACACCTATAACACTATAATCACTCATACTACTAAAATTATCTACTATGTAGGCTCTTTCCTTTATCCCAGTAGTACTTCTGATTAGGCTACCTTCAACCCATCCTTTGCCGTCAAGACGTTTAGCCTTGAACTTGATATCTTCTATCTTCATAAGCTATTTCTTTTTCCAATATTTACCAATTAAATAACCGATAACTCCACCCATAAAAGCTATGAATAGAATGGATAGAGTAAGTATAATATAAAATGCTGACATAACTATTTCTCCTTTTCCATTTCAACACGCAACAGGAAATTGTCTGCAAAGTTTTCAAAATCAAACTTGCCATCTATTGTTCCATGAAAGCGATACTTTGTGAAGCACTTTTTGCACTCACAGACCATCATGTAGCTGTAAGGAGTATCACACCATCCAATGATATTTCTTGCGTGACAACTACAGCTTTTGTTGTCACAATTCTCATTAGGACAGTTAAGTCCCTCCCTATACTCTATAGACTCCCAATTACTAATCTTCATCGGGAGCATTTCTTTCATTAAGCTTTTACCTGCCATAGCTATAGAATAACCTCTATCAGCGTCAATGTCTGGAATTTCTAATAAAGAGTCTTTAATTAATTCAATAGCTTTCTCTTTGCTCATTGCTTATTCTCCTTTTTTCTGTTTCTTTCTATATGCTTTAGTTGCGTAATACTTATATTGCCATATCGCCGATACATACTTTTGAGATAGGCAATATAACTACCTAATGTTATTTTATCTGCATCCATATTTCCTCCTTTTTACCCTCTCCCCGTGTCACCAAGGAGAGGATGATTAGTTATTCTATTTCGTAAACTCTATCATATATTGCGCAAGCACGGCACTTACATAACATAAAGTCATAAGTATTGCAGCTACAGATGCAACTATAATGCTTACCGTTCTTACCTTTGGTGTTTCAGACCAAAATAATGCACTAACTATCAGGAAAATAGTTCCTAAAATTGTCAATAATGTTACCATATTTCTATCTATTTATGCCCGAAGGCGGTTAAACTCCCAACATTCTATCAATAAATCTTTTCACAACTTCCACTGCCTTATACTCTTCTACTCTTATCCTTTTTTCGTATCTGTTACAAAGCAAGTTCAATGAACCTCTAAGATTTATTAAATCTTCTTCAGCGAGCTTATCATTATTCATATCTACACCTCCATTTCTTCTTCAATCCGAAAAGCAAACAGGATATGCTGTAACTGATGAACATAAAAGATATAATCTCCCATAATGTCACCGTTTATTGAAACAGACCATTTGGTTCCATCTTCGTCTGTGCAAAGTTTAATTCTTGGAATCCGACTATGCCTAAAGTATACTTGCCCCTTATTCCAACCATTCTTTTCAAGGATAGCAGATGTAAGATCCACTGGTTTTATATCCTCAACATCCACATAGCAGTACGTCAACCCTACTTTAGGACAATACAAGTCAAAGTGACTTCCATTTGGCTCTTTGATTACCATGATTTTGTTGTCATACGTGACAATATCATTAATAATATATTTCTGTTTCATGCGCTTTACCACTTAACTTCTTTGAAAATTACACTTTTTTATTAAATTTCTCCGAGACGGACAAATGTAGCAAACTGGAGTTTTGTCAGGGTTTTCACCTGTAGTTTCACCTCCCGTCATTGCAGACGCTCCTTGTCTTGATGATTAGCCCTACCTAATAAATCAAGGCTTGAAACCTGTGCTGAATTGTCTATGCAGTTATTGAAATTTTACGGCTACAGCAAATGCCAACCAGTCTAAAACGGCTCAACTTCGTACTACACTTGCCGCCAGGGAGAAATTGATTAATTACCTGGTACCAACTCCCCGTCTTCAATGTTATGTTTTTATGATAGTGAGGATAGATGTCCTAGCGGGGATAGGCGATTCTATGTGTTTGGGAGGGAGACTGTCTCGAAGTCGTAGACGAAGACGTAGGGGTTGGAATCCCATGTGCCTTTGCCTGAGATGCGGTCGATGAGAACAGAATAGGCTTCACGCGGGTCGGGATAAGGGTCGTAATATTCCTCTCCACGTTTTATGATGTCATAACAATACCATCTTCCGGTTCGTGTCCAAATTCCTTCTTCCAGACAGTCCTCGTCACTGATATCTTGCAGACGTTCGACGCGGATGCGGGTGATGCGGATGTGATGGGGCATAAGGTCAGCACGGACGAACATCTTGTTGGTGCATCCTTTCTCGTATTTGATGCATTCCAAGGGCATTCCGTGAATGCCACAAAGGCGGTAGAATTCATCGTCCTTTACCAGATCATCGTATTTTTGGGCGATGGCTATGGTTTCGCCGAGCTTGTACCGAGCAGCTTTTAACCTATTGTCACGGAGTGTAAGCAGAGTCCGTCCGTTGTCGAGCTTTTTGAGTTGGAAATCTTCATCATCAAACACAATAAACCCATTTTGCGTATAGGCGATTCTCCTTGTCTGCGTCTTTCGGCCTTCGAGGACGGCTTTGGTCAAGCCGTAACGGTCGTTGAACATGATTTTCTTCATATTTATTTATATCTCTTACCTTGTTTCATTTTTGGTTTTATCTAATAATGTCAAAATATCATCACTAACTATTTCGTCTGCATAACGCCAAGGAATGAAATCTCTTTTATAGCCCCTTACGGCACAATTATTAACAGTAAGTCTATGATTAATTCTAAAAATTAACTCATGCACATCGTCGTCTGATTTACATTTTCGTAACCCATCTGCTATATCTCCTCTAAGAAGGCACGGAACATCGTGGGTTTTTATGTAATTTAAAACTATTTCTTTGTAGCTCATGTCAATTCATTATGTCATTTTCAAACATCTCTCTTAAAATCTCCAGATATACCTTACACGCTATCCACCACCAATCAAATCCGTATCTCTATATTCTTCAATTTGATTATAGCAAGATCCGCTCTCTGGCATTGTTACCGGTTTATTGTGTGTGATTAATGTTTCTTACGATGTGTTTTCTTGTTCTTGTTTTTCTTGTGCCGCTTAGCGACTTGCTTTTTGTAATAAGCCTCGTTCTTTGTCTTGCGGAATTTGCACTTGCCGACATTGAAGTTTTGAAATGACGGTTTAAGATGAAAATAGTAATAGTCTGAAAATATATATGATAGTGACGAATCCATAATTATGTTGATTGAAATTTGTAATTTTGCTACTGTCCTTTTAATGTCAGGGCTTCAATGACATTTGAAAAACGGAGACAATATGGGTCGTTGTCTTTTTTCCATTCATCGAAAGTCATTGGCTTGGCCTCACACAAGTAAAGATGCCAGGGAGTCCCATCGTTGTATGCAAAGGTGTCTGGAAAGATTTCTGACATCGTGCACCCCCACAAACCGGCATCACGCCAATAATAAGCGCTTAAAAAGCCGTCCTTGTCTATCTTGGGCTTAGAGTTAAGTTTCTTTCCGTCCAGAAAGCATGGCATGCCCATGTAATACGGTATCCCCTGCTTATAAGTTATTTTTTCATATATGTCGTTTTCTTTCATTGCATTTATTTTAAAGCACCCTGCCCTAAACTATAATAAAGGACAGGGGCCTGTTTGATTCACATAAGCCTTGTTGAGGCTCTTTATAAGACAGTTGGATTACTCAAGCGGTCCGTTTATTCCGTAGGCTTGAGGAAGCTTGCGGATTATAGTAGAACCGTAGCTGTTCTTGGTGAGGAGGACGAACTGACGTACTGTGGTGGAGTCGCTGAGGTTGATGTCTTTGCGTTTGCAGAAGTACTCTCGTCCCATGCGGCACGAGCCGGTGAGAACGTGATGATAAGCGAAGAGGTCACGGTTTGGGTAAAGGGTGTCATAGTCGGGGAATTTCTTGCGGAAAGCCTCGATTCGTTCCTCTTCGGTGCTGCCATCGTAGAGTTTCTCTTGCAAGGACATAAAAGCATCGTGCAGTGTGTTGCCATGGGCGAACTTATTCTGCTCCTTGACGATGTAACAGGGCTGTAAGGTAAGGTCATTATTTAGAATGAAACCTTGTGCGATGTTGTCGTGAACGGATTTTATAATCGTTTGTACGTCGTCTATTACATAAACCTTGTCACCATTCAGTCCCTTTATGCCAGAGCCATAGCCATCGCCAGAGCCATAGCCATCGCCATAGCCAGAGCCATAGCCATCGCCAGAGCCATAGCCAGAGCTGACGCTCAAGAATGCTTTGATTCGGTCTTCTAACGTCTCCATGCTTCTACCTCCTCTATTGACTTGACGGCTTTGTCCGAGCAAGTGATGATTTCGATGGCGTCGAGAATGGTGATGCTGTCTACTGAGACCGTGAATTTACAGCTGTTTGGCCTTGATGTTCCCTCTTGGGCGAGCTGTGAGAGTGACGCTGCTCCTGCCCAGTACCAGATACGTCGGGCGTGCAGCGTGACCTCTCTGCCGTTGTGTGCTACGAGTGTTCCGAACTCAACTCCGCTGCGGTCGCCGCGGATAATTACTTTCTTTCCAATGTTTGTTTCCATTGTTTTGTTGTTTATATTTAATGATTGTAATATTTTTTATCTCCTTATGCTGCCGCTCATTGTTGAGCAATCACCTTCGATGTTAATACATCTTACGTTGCCGCTCATTGTTCCCACATTGCCCTTAACGGTCTGACAATGTACGCTGCCGCTCATTGTTTTGACATTTGTTACGTCACCTTCGACATGGACACTTCCGCTTGTGGTATTTATCGACTTTACGGAGCCTGTAATTTCGATTTTGAGCGGAATATTGCTGTACTCTTCGACAGGTTTGCCATTGATGAATACCATGTTGTTTTTTACTCTGATTTCTTTGGCCGCACGTATAACGTTGCCGTTGATTATCACCTCTCCGTCTATGTCAGTTCCGAAGAACTGCTGACAGTTGTTGTTGTGTATTTCCATATCTTTATTTTGTTGGTTTAACGGTTTTGGGGGTTCAGTAAATTTGCACACAATGCGTAGACCACGAAGCAGACGTTGATTCTCTAACTGTGCAATCAATTTGGGAATAAAATTTGTATTATACCCATTCCAGTAATTAGCTTTATCACTTCTGTACCTCTTAAGAATTTTCCTTGCCTGTCGAAGTTTCATAGTTATATCTTTAAGTTTGCGTCCTCGCCGAGTGCCCAGAGGATATGTTGGAACTCGTGGACGTACTTGACAATATTTACCTTAACATAAAAGAAGTGCAAGCTGCCCAAACCAACTTGGTAGCCTTTTTCTTCCTCCAAAGGCTTTAATGATAATCTGTTTTTCGCATAGACGACGGTATCTTCCCGCATTTCAAACCCGTTCTTTTCAAGGATTTCAGTGGTGATGGGGATTCCTTCGATGTGGTCTCTGATGGTGTACAGGTCTTGTCTACAGTCAGATTCACTGGGGCTGCGGAGACCAATGTAAATTTCAGAGATGTCTATTACTACGAAGGTGTCGCCTTGCTTGTATTCTGGAAGGTCTACGGTGATCTGCACGAGGTCGCCGAGGCGTAGGTCTTTTTGATGAATCATGTGATGGGATTTTTAGATATTTTGTTGTTTCATTGTTATACGTTTACGATATTGTCATATATGTCGAGGTGGGTCCACCAGTGTTCTTTCTCTGCTTCTACGTATGGATTGACGGGTATGGGGAGACGATTGACCTCCTTGATAATCTCTTGCGGGATGTAGGCTCCGTAGGGTTGCAGGGAGGTGTCTTTTTCCGCTATGAGAAAGAGGGGACGGTATTGTTTCTGGAAGCGGTAGCAGAGGGCTATGTGTGATTCTTTGTGTGCCTCGCTTACGAAGAGGACCTTGTAGCGATTGCCGCGGTGGAGTGCAGCGAGGGCGTGCAGGAAATCCTCGTGTCCGACGTGCGTACGGCGTACACCATTGAGTTCGTAGAAAAAGCAATCGAAGAGGTCGCGGCGCATGAAATACCAGAGGTAGTCGAGGTCGTCGTCAGACATCTGGGGGATGCTCTTATATACAATGTCCCGCCATACATGCTGACGAAGGTGACTGCCACGCGCGAACCCTTCCACTGCATAGAGGAAATCGTGATGGTCGAGGAAGAGGGATATCATATTTATTACTTATTACTTTGTATTTGTTATTTGCCGGGGGCGTCGGTTATGCCGAGAAGATGTTCGTTGCTAACATTATCTTTATGGAAACGCCAAAAATATCCTTTGTGGGTTTTATATCTACATCCACGTTTTTGGTTACAAAGCTGTGAGATGATTCGGATATTATACCCATTCCTTTTACATTCTTTCAGGGATGGGTATATTGCCACAATATTTCCCTGTTTATCTACTTTTTCTACTATCTTTGAATACTTGTTGTTCTTTCTTGATTCAGAGCAACGGAGAATAGATGTTCCATAATTACAGTTGTATTTAACATCACACCATTCCAAATTTGCGACTGTGTTATTTAATTTATTCTCATCTTTATGATTTATACACGGGAACCTGTTTGGATTAGGAATAAATGCCATTGCTACTAATCTGTGAACACGTCTTTGCATTTTAACGTTATTAATAGATGGTCCTACAGACATATATTCTCCGACTTGGAACTGTTTTAGGATATGTTCTCTGGTTTTGCCTGCTGTCATTCTTTTAATCCTTCCCAAATTTGAGGCTTGATAGAAACCTTTATACCCAGGAATATCTTTCCAGATTTCATTTGGTAAGTCATCTACAGAAAGTATTTCCGCAATATTAATCTTCTCCATCTTCTTCCTCCGTTTCTTTTGATTTGTCTTTAAGTTTGTAGGCTTCTATTATTGCTTGCTGTATACCTATAAGTTTCAGCGTCTCTCGGTAGTCTTTCATTAGCTTTATGTATATCGAATTTCTACCGATGAAATACCATACCCCCCCAAAGGAGAGCTGCGTTAATGATTACTAATGCTATCTCCATGTTATTCGACTTTAAACGTAACTACTCAGCACCCCCACAGCATAAGATAGTCAACGGAACTCGTTAATAA
>ENA-OZSX01000527-OZSX01000527.1-human-gut-metagenome-genome-assembly--contig:-NODE-527-length-11911-cov-26.941886_pt1 | contig 11911 bp, 10 predicted proteins | sample MGYA00244131_ERZ653984 | MGnify/ENA primary metagenome ERZ653984 (study PRJEB26926, sample SAMN06164778) | human gut metagenome | biome: ENVO:00009003; feature: ENVO:2100002; material: ENVO:00002003...
ATTTAAATCACAAATAAGCAGCTCTTTTTACCACCTAAATTGACGAAGAACCCATTATTTTGTAATTTTGAATATCTTTTCTACGATTTATACGTAAACAATTAAACCAATAACTATGAAAACAGCAATAGAAGTGTTACTGGACGCTTTTGAAAATAGCATGTGTAAAGATGCTAATCAAAAATCGAGAAGCCAGTATCGTAGTGTAATCAATGCCTTAGGGAAGGATGAAGTATTCGAAACCGATGCTGAAAAGAACTTTCTTACTCTGGTTATCAAGCTTATAGCGAACAATCGCGAAGACGAATGCATAAAGTTGATAGGCTTATTAAGATATTCGGTATGCGTCTACAATTGGGGCAGCCTGAGAAGCTACGAAACTTACTGCAACAAGTTTACAGACTTTCTGGAGAAGCTGCTTAGTTCTGAAGCAGCAAGTAAGAAAAGCATAAAGAAGAAAATAGCTTCAGCTTGTACGACACCTACACTTAGTGATACGGAAGAAAGCTGGCTTAAAACGGCTTTTGCAAAACGTACCGTATTTCTGCACGAACAACTAATGACGAAGTTTATGGGTCGTCTACGTCGTCAGGACCGCATTTCCGGTAATAAGGTATGGTTGCCTTTAAGCTATATAGCGAAACTCTACAAGAAAGCTGGCAAGACCAAAGAATTCACAGATTGGTTGAGAAAGCTGGCAGAAGGCATTTTTGTGCACTATGAGGATGACAACAAAGAGATAAAAAGCGTACAGTTTAAAGCTCAGCAGGTGTTTCTCGTCTTTGAGAAAAAGGAAAACTCTGACGGCACATACGACGTTAAAGTCGCTTTGTCTGCATCCAATAAGTGCTATACGGCATATACCCCAACCGGAGAGGGCAATACCAAAGTGTCCATGATCGTGAAGGACATATCCGATATAGCCATAGACCATGTGAAGCCTATCGACCTGACTCTAAAAGAACTGGGCGACAAAGGCAGAATTCCAAATCTGAAAATGGTTTCGGATTCTTTTAGGGATATGATGGGAAGACCTGAGAAGGCAGACAAAGACATTGAAGACGAATCGCTTGACCAGTTATATAATAATGTTGACATCAATAAACTTACCGACGAACTTAATCTTATAAGAACAGACGGCGTACTTAGACTTATGGTTTCTGAATATAACGGCAAGAAGAGCAACTCTACTGCATACGACAAGATAATCAAGATAAAGGGCAAAGAAGAATACTTGGGCTTGCTGGGAAAAGCACTTCTGGACGATGAGACAATCTATCTTTATCAGCGTCTCAATGAGCGTGACGCTAAGACGCGAGCTTCAAGGGAAGAACCGAAAGGCACAAAAGTAAAGATATCCAAGAAGATTATTAACCTGATTTGACATTCCTGATTTTCCGACAACGCATTCCGGCTCTTCCGAATAGCGATATAGGGTGCAAAGGCTAAAAACTGTTTACCTTTGCACCCTGAATTACAATTAAAAATAATAAATATGAATACAGGATTGACAAAAGAAGATCAAGCAATAATCAAGAAAGCCAGACGCAATAAGTGTTCTGGACCAATCTACAGCGAGGATGGACTTCGTTTGTTGAGAGTACTCGGCAATCCAGAGTACCTTGAAGTGAAAGACGGTGTGAAGGCAATCTGTGACTATGCATTCCAAGGACTTGTCTATCTTCGTGATGTGGTGTTGCCAGCATCTGTTGTCGACTTGGGCGAAGGAGCTTTCGCAAGCTGCCACAAACTCTTCAAGATAACAATGCCTGGAGTAGAATTTATCGGGAAAGAGTGTTTTGGTCTTTGTTATAATTTAAAGGAAATAGTCTTACCTGAGACATTGCGCCAGATTAGAGCAGGTGCCTTTGCTTGCTGCAAAGCTTTGGAAGAGATAAATATTCCAAGCCACATGAATATTGTCGACATGTCTGCATTCAGAAGTTCCGGACTGAAAAGTCTCAACATTGAGATAAGTGATGACTGCAAATGCTGTATTTATGACAAAGCCTTTGCAAGTTGCAAGCATCTGGAGTCTGTATATCTAAACAAGAATGTGAAGATTATGGAGCGAATGGCGTTTGCCGACTGCACTTCACTAAAGACGATTGAGTTTGAGAATCCGTCATTGACAGGTTTTATTGGTGAAATAAACGCAACGATGCTCGTTGGCTGCACATCTCTCGAAAAGATTATAGTGCCAAAGAACAAGTACAACCATTACCCGGACTTCAATATCCATGGCTATGACTCCGCTCAGTTTGAGACTCGCGACTTCAATAGTCTTATAACTCTGAAAGAATAGACAGAGACTCTCGTTGGCACTATTTTTTGTTGATTTTCTATGGTCTGATTTTTTTATTTCAGAAAAACAGGGTAAATTTCGCGCGACAACTAAAAACATTAAAGACATGATGAACAACAATTCTACAACAAACTGTGAAAAGAAGCCTATTATCGACAACGATGAGGCTTTGCGTCTTATCGACCTCATCCAGCAGGGCGACTCCAATGCGGAGAACGAGTTGGCAGAACTCGGTTCTGTCTTTGTCAAGGCTGTGGCAAAGCAGTATGTTGACAAGGGTCTGTCAAAGGAAGAACTTATTGCAGCCAGTCGTTACGGAATGTTACGTGCTAGCCATAAGTTCGACAAGTCGCGTGGCTTCAAGTTTGCCTCGTATGCCGTATGGTGGATGCGCGAAGCTATTCTGCAAGAGATCCGTAAAAAAGAAAACAACTAAACGACGAAGAATATGATACGCAAAAATTGGGGTGACGACGGTGCACTTACACTCATCAGAGTGGTTCTTGAAAGGACTGAGGACCAAGAGTTGAGAGAACAACTGCTGGAGTTTCTTCAAAACAACGAAGAGCTATGGTCAGATGCTCACGTGAAAGACTTCTATACATTTGCCACCACTCTTGCCAAGGAGTGGCTGGCAAGTCATCAATCATAAAGTAACATAATAGTACCACACAAAATAAAAATGAAAATATATCTGAAAGTAAAGAAAGACTATGCCTATCAGGTTACCAGCCTTTGGAGCAAGTTCATCAAAGAGCAAATTCTGGAAACTGTCAAAGAAGTAAGTCAGAATTGGATGTTTGAGCCGAAGTTATATCCTATGTTTTATCAAGAGGATACGCATAGCCACTTTGTTGAAGCAAACAACGAACGTTTCTTCTTCGAATGTTTGATGTACGAGCTTTGCTTTGTGTGGGAATTAAACGATTTCGAAGGATACGATGATGAGTACTCTGATTTTGCACGCGAAAGAGATGTATTTTTAGATAAAGATAAGGTTGAGCCTTCCAAGGAATATGTCTATATCGGTTCATACATATATGGACAGGAAGAACCGCTTACTCTCCCAGGACTTGTATTCGACCCCGAATACGCAGAGGATGGTGAGGTTTTGGCAGAATGTATGTTTACGAGTGATTTTGAAGACGAAAAATTAAAACGGGAATATATGTCTAATGGAAACGATGAGGAATGGGAAAAGGATACTCCAACTTTGTAGCATAGCCTTGTTGGCATTGTCTATATGCTCTTCATGTTTGAACAAGTCTTCCGATACAAGTCTCGATAAGAGCTATGGTATGTCTGATTCTATCGATACTTACCATACAATCGTCTCTGACGACAGTCTCGTGACAGCCATCTGGCATGACACAGGTGAAGGTGGAACCGCACCCGATATCGACTGTGTGGTGAAGTTTAAGTCTGCTGACGGCAAGCTGCACGAGGAGAATAGACCTTTGCTGCAACTTGCTCATCCTGATGATGATTACAGCCACCATGAAGTGCAGAAGATTGTAAGTCTTGACGATGAATACGGCAATCGCTCCTATGTGTTCTTCCTCTCTGCTAAAGTAGGAAGCAACGAGTACGCTCACGACATTGTGGCTTTCGAGATAGCCGGTGACAGTCTGCGACCATTGTACAACTATACCATAAAATGATATAACTCACAGTCAATATGCCAAAGAAGATAACATTCGCTTTTATGCTATAATTACAAGAATATTCTATAATAAAAATAACAAAACAATGGAGAAAAATCAAATGATGGATATGCATGTAGAAATGGGTCTTGACTCTGAAAATGTCATAGACAGCAGTTCGCTCGACCCTCTGTTCGAGGAAGCTGCACGCATAATCGTAACAATGCGGTCGGGCTTTGCCTCGTTGATTCAACGGCGCTTGTCTATCGGCTACAACCGTGCGGTCAGAATTATGGACCAGTTGGAAAAGGCTGGAATCGTGGGCGAGGCACAGGGATGTAAGCCGCGAGAAGTGAAGATTCAAGATGAGAACAGCTTGGAGAATCTGCTTGTGGCATTGCGCCGAATAACTAAAATCAGTAACATTATGACTAACGAAGAAGCAAACAAAGACATTGTTAATCTGCTGAAGCAGAAAGGTGACAAGCGATACATTGCCGTGCCTGATTGGGAAGACGAATGTGAAGGCTATGACGGTGACGGAACAGAAGTGTCAATATTCGGCATCGGACTGGATGACGATGATGAAATCTGTGTAGCTGCTGTTGTTGATAATATTGGCTATGGCCATGGTCCTTATGATTTCCCGCAGGAATGGACCAAGGCCACAGAACTTTATGAGCCAGACTATTGTGCCTTCCATAGATTCGTTGCCGACAACATCGACAAAGCTATGACAAAGGAGAAAGCTGACGAGGTGACAGAAGAATATTGGTATTAATAACCCCAAAATCCTAATCACCGATATTTCCTAATTCTTGATTTCCAATTCACCGACCTTGTCATACAGCGTCTGCAATATGGCCTTGCCCTTCTTCACGCGGGCGTCATCGCCGGCTGCTCCTTCCTTGTAGAACACGTGGTTGGCGGCGTTGTCGTAGACGCTTACGCCCGTGTGGTCAAGATAGCAGAAGCCGTTTACGAAGGAGTAGAAGGCGAACTCGTTCGTGTAGCTCTTGTCCAGCACGTTGCGACTGAAGCCGAACTCTCCGTGCGGCAAGCCCAACTGTGCCAGCAGCGTTGCGGCGAGGTCGGTCTGATTGGCGATGCGGTCCACCTCCATCGGTCCCTTCACGGCACCACCCGTCCATATCATCGGGATGCGGAAGAAGTGCGGGGCGAAGCGCTCACCCTTCTTCGGGTATGGGATGCCGTGGTCGGGGAGGAGCACGATGAGCGTGTTGTCCCACTGCGGAGACTTTCTGAACTCCTTGATGAACTTTCCGATGCAGTCGTCCGTGAAGGCGAAAGCGTTGAGACGCTTGTCCTCGAACTTCTTGAACGGCACCTCGAACGGCTCATGACTGCTCAGCGTCAGGAACGCCGTGAACCACGGCTGTTTCTGTCCCTCACGCTCCTTGAGCATCTCCAGCAGACGCTTGAAGGTGATATTGTCTGGCACGCCCCACTTGCTGTAGTTGCGGTCGTGCAAGGAGAAGTCGTCCTGCGATGTCAGCTTCTGGAAACCGCCAGCCATGAGATAGCCGCGCATGTTGGTGAAGTTGATGTCGCCGCCGTAGAGGAAGTCGGTCTGATAACCCGCCTTGCCTAACGACTGCGCAATGTTTGGCAGCTTACGCGCAATGTTGGGCACCTTCATTATTGAGAGCGTGGGCAGACCAGGATAAGCGCTGTACGTGCATACCGTGCCGCGGTCCGTACGGAAACTGTTGGCGTAGAGGTTGGAGAAGAATACGCCCTCATTAGCAAAACGGTCCAGCGTAGGCGCCACTCCCTTTACGCCGCCCTGACGTTCTATCATCGTGGAGCCGAAACTCTCCATGAAGATGAAGAGAATGTTGGGGCGCTTTGTGTTGAGCACGCTCACCGTGGCTGTGTCTGCCGTGGCGTACATTCCCTGCATGAGGCTGGCACGCTGCTCCTCGGGGAAGAAATCGAACTCTTCCTCATACTTCTCGCCGAACTCCATGCTTGCCAGCAGATTGAACGCCGGATTGATGGCAGAGAGATTCAGAAACTGGTCGTTGCTGTAGTATACGCTGCCCACATTGGCTGTAGACACTCTGATGCCGCCACGGATGACAAGGAACAGCAGGCCGCCCACCAGCACGGAGCCGAGCGTGGCAAGTCCGCGGCGCGTCATTCCCTCTATGGCGTCCAGGCGTCGGGGCGTGATGCGGCGCAGCGTCCAGGTTGTGCCGGCAGTAAGCAGCAGAATTATCAGTACGCGCAGCAGGATGTATCCCGTCGACACGCTTGCCGCAGCGTTCTTCGGCGAGTCGATATACACAAACACCGCCTTGTCTAACTTGCTGTCCCAGAACGAGAAGAGCGAGGCGTCCGCCACGAATATCAGCGACACCAACAGCATCATCACGGCATAATAAGGCGTCGTGACCTTCCTCAACGGCAGCCCGCGCCACCATACCGACACCAACGTCAGCAGGAACGGCACGATGGTCAGATAGCCCGTGGTGGTGGCATCCAGCGAAGCTCCGTGCCACATTACGTCAAGGAAGTCGGCTACGGAATACGTCCGTTGGGCGTTGCAGAGGATAAAGATTGGTTTTTGGACGAGGAAAAACGTCCATATAATAACAAAACAAGACAGGATATACCTAAGTCTTTGCAGCCAGTTACGCATTTTTTCTATATATATATTATTTAATGTATTTCTTATTACTATTATATATTGCCTTTGCACAAATTACAGCATCATTCATGCTCTTCTTGGTGAATGGCAATGAGTTGCCTGGTATCAGACTGAGTGCAAACTGCTTCATTCCCGAATCCATTTCTATTTGATTAGAGTCCTCGTCAAGTGCTATAATTTCAAACTGCCATTCGTCGGAAGGTGTATGGCTGATTCTTAATTGATAGACTTGTCCGCTGTCTTTGAAGTTCAGGAATGTGTGGCGAGGATAACTATGATAACTGTAGTCGTACTTTACTCCTGCATCACTTAGTCTCAGACAGAGATGGTATGACCATGTTTCGTACTGATTGGTTCTTCCTCCTTTCTGTCTTACCACCCATGCTGTGTCGTTGTCTATCCACATGAATCGTTGCTTAGCCTCGTCCCATATCTTTGGATTTTCAAGAAGAGGCAAACGCCAGTCACGGCGGATGGTTTTGAGCGAGCTGTCGATGATGTCGCGGAGCGACTGCTCCAGCTGTTTGGTGTCCGTGTAGCAGAACAGGTTGTCGTCGAGAACAGCCTTCAGACACTCCACACCTTCCTTATATGTAGAGTCGTCGTTATTGGCATCGATGCCGTTAAACTGTATCATCTGCCTGAAGCTGTAAGAACGAGAGGATACCGACTGGTCCATCATGGAGTAGATTATGCTACGTTTGTCCTCCTTTCGCAGATAACAACCTTTTGACAGCATTGCCCTTTCAAACAGACATTCGTTCTTGAAGTCGGTATTGTTGAGATAAAGAAGCAGCATGTCCATTTTTTTCTTGTATTCGTCATACAGGCTGCGATAATGATTATGAGTGGCTGTGTCCCATTGGCTTATCTCTTCATACGACTTGTCTGACATACCGGAGAGATAGAACAGGTATCCCGAACGGCCAGGCCATGATGTCACATTGTCGGCCAGGTCGATGGAGTTCTCCCATGAAGCGTCGCGCGTAATCAGTTGCGCCTTCATTATCTCTTCCTTCAGCTGTGACTGAGGAAATGGAGTGCTGTCTTCTGGAATGTCCCTCATTGAGGACAGGTGTGCTATTATGTCGCTGTTCTTCATCGAAGCCAATAATTGGTCAAGGAACTTGAGCGCCTTTTGCATCTCTGAAGCATTGTTGTATTCGGCAGACTCCACCATGTTCCTTATGAATCTCATCCATCTGTTAAGGGCTGTACATTTTGGCTGCAGACAGTTTTGGATGTCGTCTCTGAATCTGATGCAATATTCGGACAAAGCCCAGAACATCAGTCTGGTCTGGTAAGTAATGCCCGGTATCTCGCTGTTTTTGCCGTCTATGCCATAGAACAATATTCTGTTGAGCAGTTCGTCTACATCTACGTATTCTTTGTCTATCTGATATTTCATGGCAGACGACGCTCCCTTTATTTCGGATATGAACTTGAGCGCATCATAGACATTCTGGCATACGGCTTCGTTTTGTTCCTGGATTTGCCTTTCCTGCTCTTCGTCTTCATACGTATCGTCGTCGTTAGTGTCATTGAATACGCCAAGCTCTGTATAGCGATAAAAGGTAAGGCGCATGTCAGGATTGGCTTTCTTGGCAATCTGGCTCTCGAACAGTTCGTCCAAAGCGTTGTCGTTGTTGTCGGCGAGTATGGCAAACTTGTTGGCAAGTGTCACCTTGATGACATTCATTATCATGTCATCGGTGTTGTCTCTGTAATAATCCTTATTGTCCTTTTCTGATTTAGGGCGTACATTGTTGCGCAGATTCCAGAACACATCAGCCCATTCTCCATCAATTTTTTTTGCAAACTCCTTGTCTACGTTTGTATGTTTTGCCATGAACGACTCGAATCTTGCTTTGAAGGTTTCGAAGTCGCTGAGAGGTTTGCCTCGTGAGTTCATCTTTATGTACAGTTCGTCAGAAAGATGGAAGTTGCCTCTGTTAAGATACAGCAGATTGAACGTTATCGCGGCGTCGTCAATGTTGCTGCATGTCAGTCTTTCGAAGAAAGCGTGTGCCTTCGCTTCTCTGTCTTCCTTGGCAATGATGTCATTGAACATTGAAGCCATTGAGTCGAGCATGGTCAGCATGCCGCTGATGGTAGGGTCGTTCGACCATTGGTTGTGAAACCATCCCTCATCCTTGAGCATGCTGCTGATAGGATGTTTGGTGTTTGTGTCGATGCTCTGCTTCACTTCTTCAGAACATACATGCTCAAGCAGCTCTGCGCAGAAATCGCTTGAACTCAATCGGGTGGTGTAAGCAAATCTGCCCTTGAAGTGGCTCTGCATCATATTGAAGTCGTCCTCGTTCCACAATGCCAGAAACCAATGTAGCAAGAACATTGTGGTGAGGCGCTGCTGTCCGTCCAAAGGCACAAAGTTGTCGTAGTTGGCATTCTTGAGCGAAATGTCCTTAGGAGTTTCCAATGTTCCATAAACGAAGTCGAGTTCGAGTCGGCTGTCATTGTTGTCCAGCACCTTGAATATCTTCTTCAGAAAAGGTTGGCGTATCTGGCGCACCTTGTCGTTGCTTCTGCCCTGGGCGTAGTCGCGCTGTATGATGGGTATGACGATGGCATTCTCAGCGGCGAGTTGCCAGAGGCTGCATTTTCTGCCCTGCTGTACGTCGGTGTCTTGTATGTTATTGCTCATTGTTTGTCAGTTTTTTCAGTTCTTCAATGTTTATGAATTCAGGGCCTTCCTTAATAAGGTTGGCGTTCAGGAAGTTTCGGCCGTTTCTGTTCAGAGTGTTGAATATTTCGGCCAGGTATCTCAACGCGTCTTTATCGTCCCACTCAAGCATGTTGGTCATTCTGTGGCTGTAAGCCTTGACGAAAACATTGTAAGTGCCTATCGGAACGAAAATGCCTTTAGTGGTGTTCTTGATAATGCGCATGCGCTTGTATGGGAATATGGCGTTGCCGTAGCTCTTGTTGGTGCCTTCGTCGAGCAACACTTGGTTCCATATATAGTCTCTTTGTTCTTCATCATCGTTGAGGGTGTTGGCATCAATGCCAAGCTGCTTGACAATCTTGCTGAATACATTGCGTGCCAGTTCTTCCTGATTCTCACCCTTAGCTTTGAATATCTCTAAAAGCTCTTTGCAGATATCCGCATTGTCATCATTTTTTATATACTCATCATCTTTTTCTGTCACATTATCTATATACTCCTTATATTTTTTTGTCACAATGTCGACTGCTTCGTTGACAAGTGCGTTTTTCTTCTTGCGCTTGTTCTTGGGCTTTTTATTGTTTTCTATAGTCAGACCCTCAAGTTTTTCGTAGAAGCTGATGTCCGTATAATACTCAAGCATTTGTGCCGCGAATTGGAAACATCTGTCAGGCCGGTTAGGATCGAAAGGAGTGGCAGGAGCCACGTGTTCCTCGTTCCATGTGGTGTGCTTGTAATAGTGGAACGGGAAGCGGTCGGACTCCTCGGAATTGTCCAGCACATTCAGCACGTTGAAGAGCAGCAAGACAGGTGTCAGTCCCTTCTTGCTCTTCTTCAGATCGGCGTGCTTGTATTTGGAGGTCTGCCGACGGATTAGCTCCACCAGCTTGGCCACGAACTCTGCCTTCTTTGGTACGGGAAGAGGATTGCCCTCCTCGTCAGTAGGAAACTGGATGTTTTTCAGTTCGTTGACAGAGTGGCCTTGTGAGATGAGGTAGCCGATGTAGTGATAGTAGGTCTTGTTGTCATACCAGTCTTGCAATGTCTGGATGAGGCTGCGCAGGCGTTTCCATTCTTCGTTGACAAAGTCGATGGCATCGCCTTTGTCCTTATAGCTTCTGAAGAGCGAATCATAGTAGTCGAACGTGAAGTAGAATCTGTCGCTCTTCTCCTTTTCTTTATTTGCCAGCAAGTCGAAGAGGTATTCAATGCGGGTGTCGTAGGTCATACCCACGTGCTTCTCGTCGTATATAAAGTCCCAGAAGAACGGATCTTGCAGCTTTCTCTCTATGTCGTCCCACTGTCTTGCAATGTTTGTTCTATAGTCCTCGCTCTTTATTTTCTCGTCGCCAGAGAGAGTGGGGTAGTTGCCTTCCTGCAAGAACATAGCCTTGATAAGCTCAGCGTTTGTGAGTGGAATCTTTCCTGTATTGAGGCGGTCGAAAATCTCATGGTCGTTCTCGTTCTCTGTGTCCAGCTCGTACCATATCACGTTACACTTTTCGCAAATGCAGGTTTCGAATTCTGTATCGGCATTTTTCTTTATATAGCTCTTTGGGCACGGAAGTCCGTCGAGTGTGTATTTGGGAGTATCAGTATCAGTATAAGTATCAGAATCAATCCATTTCAGAAAGTCGAGAGCAGCATGATAAGCGCCGAAGATGTGATAATAATCACTATTCTTCTGCATCTCTTCTTTGTTGTTTCTTGTTTTCAGCCACACATCGCTGTTGGCTCTTGTTTCATATTCTATGGAGTAATACTTTTCTGCGTGTAGTGCCGGCTCCGTATCAGGCAACAGCTTCTTGCATTTGTAGTCGTTAATAGCCTGCTGAATAATAAGCAGAGTGGTAAGGCGCTGCTGGCCGTCGATGACATAATACTTCCCTTCCATTGGCTTCACCACAACGGGCTGAAGGCAATAGAAGTTAGTGTCGTCCTTGCTGTTATTCAGATAGAATTCCCAGATGTCATTAAGGAGCTTTAGCACCTCCATCCTGGTCCATTTATATCCTCGCTGGTAATCAGGTATAAAGAAATGGTACTTTTCCTTGAAAAGCTTGTCAAGCTCTTTTCTTTCGAGTTTCATGTTATTTGAATTTATACATTTGCAGTTATACTGTACAGTCCAATATATTGGGCAGCATATTTTGTCTTCTCTAATGTTTGGACTGCCTTTGTATGCAAAAGTAATCAATTCCTGTCAATCATGCAAATATTGTCTAAAGAGTAAAAACATGATACAAAATAAAAATTGATTTTAGAGTTTTGGTTTGCTGTTTTTACGGTGTTTTGCTGCGAAAACAGCACCCACGCTTAACGATAGCGCCTCTTTTCCGCTCCGATAGTGCCACTATTAGAGCATAAAAGAGGCTTTGTTGTATGACAAGAGTGGCAGTTTTGGAGTGTAAAAGTGGCTCTATTGCAGAAAAAAGTGGCTCGTTTGCGAGTCTGATTTCACAACGCTTTGTCGTAAAACCTCATAACGTGCTGTGTATTAACGTGCTAACTCCAAACGCTCAAAACTCAAGAATTTTGCACCAAAGATTTGGTTCTTCGTCAATTTAGGTGGTAACATCTCTTCCATCTCAGTCTGCATAAAG
>ENA-OZSX01000535-OZSX01000535.1-human-gut-metagenome-genome-assembly--contig:-NODE-535-length-11835-cov-5.001698_pt1 | contig 11835 bp, 10 predicted proteins | sample MGYA00244131_ERZ653984 | MGnify/ENA primary metagenome ERZ653984 (study PRJEB26926, sample SAMN06164778) | human gut metagenome | biome: ENVO:00009003; feature: ENVO:2100002; material: ENVO:00002003...
GTAAGCCCAAAGAAGAAGAGCCATTCAATGATAATGAAATTGACGAAATGGCTGATTTATTGTAACATTTAAAACCAAATGAAAAATGGGAGCAGTAGATGTAGGTACTATTGAATCTTTCGGTTTCGGAAATGACCCGATTGTTATCCGCAAATACGTAGCAGGTATTAAGGGCGGTAAAGTTCTGGATGTAAGCAATTTTAAAGGAGAGTTTATCCGTGCAGGGCATGTGATTATTCGTGATACGGAATCCGACATATACAAGCCTATGCCGATAAACTCCAACGGAGATGCCTATGAGGCATTGCCAGAAAAACATGAGTATGCAGGTGTATGCTGTGCAACCAAATCGGTAAAAGAGCCATTCGTGTCCATTATGCACACTGGAGTGGTAAACGATGCTGCCGGTCCTTATCCTTTGGATACAATCAAAGCGGCTCTGAAAGCAGCTATTCCGACACTTGTTTTTGAACACGACTAAAAATGGAGGTATAATTTATGAATGAGTCATTATTTCAAAAATACGTTGCCAAATTCTTCCCTAAACTGCAACGGTTAATCGAAAAAGTAAACGGCAAGAGAAACAAAAAGCTCACCTATCTTCACAAGGGAGATAATGCCATGTTGCGTACGGAATATTCTCCGGACAACAAATGGGAAAGCACTTCTGTCAATACGACCTATGTGGCCGCTGACTTCGTGGCTGTAGATTCCGAACTGCCGGTTAAAAGCCGTGATAGCATTGCATCAGCCAACGGAAAGTTGCCTAAAATCGGTATGTCCAAAATCCTGAAAGAGTCGGACATTAATAACATCAATGTGATGGAAGCTCAGGGTGGTAATGCAAAAGTCATCGCCGGCAAACTGGCCAATGATGCTGTCGCCTGCTCAGTCGGTATTGATGAAAGGAATGAATACAACTTCCTGTTTGCTCTATCCAACGGATATGTAGCCATTAAGGACGAGGATACCCCCAATGCCCTAATGCGCTTGAACTTCAACTATTTGAGAGAAAACACCTTTGGCGCTACCGCAAAAGATGAAATTTCTCTTGAGGACATCAAACGGGTTATTGCCAAAGCTGATGCAGATGGTAATTCAATCATCGAGATTTGCGTTGCCAAATCCGCTTACGACAAACTAAGACAGACGCAAGGAGCAAAAGAACTTGTAGCCAATTATACCGGACAATCATTCACTCCGGATACGGTTCTCCCCACCCCTACCGGCGCCAAATTCAACGAGGCCTTTGCAGATGATAACGGTGGCGTCACGTTTAAAATCATTGACCGCTCTGTCATTTTTGAAGAGAACGGCAAAAAGCGTTCTATTAAACCCTGGAACGCCAACAGACTTATTTTCATCTGCAATGAAGTTGTCGGGACTTTGGTTTATGGGCGATTGGCAGAGCAGACCAATCCCGTCAAGAATGTTATCTACAAGCTTGTAGACACCTTCAAGCTGATATCTAAATACTCGCTCGTAAACCCTTTGCGAGAGATAACTTCCGGTCAGGCTTTTGTAGCCCCTATTATCGAGGATGTTGACCAGATTTATGTTTACGATTTCTCCGAAGCACAAGAAGTTGACACCGCAGCAGAGTCCAAAGACAGTGGCGATGCGAAAATAACCATCTGGGGGGCTACCTATAAGAAACCGGAATTTATTGCAGCTTTGAAAACCATCAGCAAGGATCGCATTGCTTCCAACATCAGCGATGCCAAACTGATTGAGAAAGTCAATGCCTTAAGTGACGAAGAGGAAGAAGCATTGAAAGCCGCTGTAGAGTCCCATAAGTCCGAATAGCGTATGAAAACAATTCTGCAAGCGTTAAAAGATGAAGTCCACTACAAATTAAGTAGTGGCTTCTTTGAAAACCGTCTGCTTGAAAGGAAACTTAACGGCAATGATGACTGTACAGCGGAAATTCTTACCAGCAAACCCTTTAAGGGGGCTGTGGCAGATTGCCTTATCAGTCTTATTCAAGCTCCGAACTTTTCAGAAGGTGACATTTCTTTCAGCCAGTCTGAAAAAGATAAAATCTTCTCTTTGGCAAATAGCATTTACAATGCCATTGGTGAAAGCGAGAGGATAGTCGGAGAACCCGCCGTTTATATAGGAAGATAACAACCATGATTATTGACGATAGACCCAATAGACTACAGTACCTTACCATCACTCCTGGATATGAAGACGGAAACGGAGATTACCATCAAGGCGAAAGCAAATGGGAAGGTGATATACCATGTCGCAATGTTCCGGCAGGGAAAGCCGAACAAAGACAGTTTGAAGACGGTGTCGTTCGCACCTATTCCTCTGTTGTCCGTCTGGACGCTGATTGCAGGGAGTTTTCCATTGGAGAAAAAGTGAGGCTGTTTCTTCTTGGGGGTATTGTCAGAGAATGTGAGGTTAAAGGATTCCATCGTTATCAACTTTGCGCAAAGTTATGGGTATAAGGATGACAACACCAATGAGCGAAATCAACGCTTTTATCAATGCTGAAAAAAAGCGCACTGAAAATCTGATTGTCCACGCACTCTCCTACCTCGGAGAACTGTGTGTGATTGAAGCCAGAGACAGACCGCAAGAAGTAAGCTGGATAGACCGTTCTGGAAACCTGCGTAGTTCGATTGGCTATGCTATCGCTCATAATGGGAAAATACTCCGCTACTCGGATTTTACACAAGTAAAGCAAGGCAACGATGGAGTTAAGGAAGGCAAAACGTTTGCAGAAGAAATTGCCAGGAAATTCACGAATGGATATGTACTTGTCGTTGTTGCAGGAATGAATTATGCCGAACTTGTGGAAGCGATGGAAAGCAAAAATGTCCTCGCATCCGCCGAACTGTTCGCAAGAAAGAAACTGCCGGAAATGATGAGTAAGCTTAAAAGCCAACTTGCGCCATGATGAAGTCTGATATTGATATAAAAGATGATATTTACAAACACATCAAAGGGTCTGCTTTGGAAAAGGCTGTAACCGGAAAACTTTGTAAAGCATCTAAAAGGCCCGCCAACTCAAACAAGGAAGATATAATCATATCAATCCTGGACAATGGAAGCGGACAGATGCAGGAAGCTTTTGTAAATGTAAACATCTATGTAAAGGACAACATTCGTGATGGCGAAGCAGAAATGAATGATATGCGGTGCAGGGAACTCTGCAAAATCGCCATTCAGGTTTTGGAAACAGGGCGTGGAGAAAGCTACCGCTTCACCCTTGATAAACAAAGGGTGCTTGAGGTGAACGGGAAAAACGAACACCTCATAAACAATAAATTGTTTTACAAAGTAAATAACGAATAAAGTATGGAACTATCATGGGGGAAACCCACTATTAAGATTGGTAAGTTAGGTGATGGCGGCAAAGCTCCATCATCTTGGATTGACATCCCTACCCCGGTTGAGAATTCAACAAAGTTAACACCTACAAAAGGTACTAAGAGAGAAGCAAAAATAGAAGGTGGTGAGAACGAGGCTGTCAAATATGCAGCCAACACGTATACCTTTGAATTTGAACTCCGTGCCGGCAAGGGACGTGCGAAGCCTGTTGATGATGTTGACGGTATCATTTCCGGTGAATATGCTGTAAAACTCCAGCCGGAAGACCCTACTGTTGAAGGTGTTGTCATTGACCGCTCCACTATGTCCATGGAAGAGACCTTCGACACCGAAAACGGCAAGAAATGGAAATATACCTTTGATGTGCTGAAGCCGGCAACCGGCAATCAGGTAAAACACGAAGTTGTAAATTTTAGCGGTGCCGGCAGCCTGAAAGTAGTCATCTCTGATGATGGTGGAGCCGGCATGTGGAAGCTATCCACTGAAAACGACTGGCATAAAAGCGGAGTGCAGGTATTTGCAACCAAAGGCAGTGTTACCATCCAGTATAAGGATGTAAGTGGCAAGAACAAACCTACACAAACGTCTACCACCATTAAAGAAGGTGAAATCGTTGAGGTCGCAGCAAAGTACACTGCTGCCGGTTGATGGATTTTCAAACAAGTGGTGGCAGGCGGAATCAGACGCCCTTTGCAGGTTGGTGGTAAAACCTGCACCATGCAGGATTGGTGTAGTGAAAGCATACATATTTATATATGTGGCGATGGTTTGAATCCGTCATCCTGCCCTATGAACCTTTTTTTGTTATGGAAAATAGAGAACGTATAGAAATGAGTATAGCCGATGCTATTATGGAAAAGCCGATAGGCTTCACTGTTGGTAACCGGCATTTTTCCATATATCCTCCTACCCTCGGCAAAACATACCTGCTCGCCAGATTGTTTACTGGGCTTGGTGCGGATGATAAGATTATAGCTGCTAACCCTTACATGGAAGCCCTTAGGCTATGCAGCACCAAGAAAGAGCTTGTTTGCAGAATATTATCCTATTATACGTTCAATAAAAAGACGGATATTTTTGACAATGACAAGATTATATGCAGGCAAGAATTCTTCGCAGCTAACTTGGACGTGGAAGAACTTGCCACCTTGTTTGTAATCATACTAAGCGGAGATGATGCCGAATTATACATTAAGCATTTAGGTATTAACAAGGAACGTGAAGAACGGAAACGTATTGCAGACGTCAAAAAAGATAGCGGAAGTATCACGTTCGGTGGCAACAGTGTCTACGGCACGTTAATAGACTTCGCCTGTCAACGTTATGGCTGGTCCATGAATTATGTGGTTTGGGGAATCAGTTATACCAATCTTAGAATGTTAATGGCTGACTCCATATCCACAGTTCATCTGACAGCTGACGAAAGGAAATTGCTGAATATATTCGACCCCAAAGAACGTATCAATGCAGACGACCCAAAGAATAGAGAGCTGATAAAAAGCATGCTTGAAGATTAAAAAAAGACTATTTTCTCGGGTGTCTGTCAGAAAATTTACGAGCATTATAATTTTTAATGGTGAAAAACAGAACATAATCCATGTAATGTTACATGGTACTTCATAAATCGAAAAGACATGGCAGGATTGCACTTTGACATAACCGGAGACAACTCCAATTTTCTGCATAAACTCGAAGAAACGCGCAATGGAGTACGCACCACATCCAAACAGATAGAAGAAAGCGGTATGAGCATCGAGCAGATGTTTGGACGTATGACTACTGCCGCAGCAGCATTCGGTATCAGTTTAGGAGCTAAGCAGCTCATTAGTGATATTACACGAGTACGTGGTGAATTCCAGCAATTGGAAGTTGCCTTTAATACCATGCTTGGAAGCAAAGAGCAAGCAAATACATTGATGTCCCAATTGGTTTATACTGCTGCAAAAACACCTTTTGACTTACAAGGTGTTGCCAATGGCGCCAAGCAGTTGCTCGCTTACGGAACTGCCACAGAAGATGTCAATGAAACCTTAATCAGACTCGGAGATATAGCTTCCGGACTTTCCATCCCGTTGAATGACCTTGTTTGGCTGTACGGTACTACCATGACGCAAGGGCGGCTCTTTACCCAGGACTTGCGCCAGTTTATGGGACGTGGTATTCCATTGGCAGACGAGCTTGCCAAACAGTTCGGAGTGACTAAAGATAAGGTTGGCGAACTTGTAACAGCCGGAAAGGTTGGTTTCCCCGAAGTGCAGAAAGCTATCGAAGCTATGACTGATAAAGGTGGCAAATTCGGTGGACTAATGGAAGAGCAATCAAAAACCATCACCGGACAGATAAGCAATATTGAAGATGCTATATCTACCATGTTTAACAAAATAGGCAAAGAGAATGAAAGCATTATCAATAGCGGCCTTTCCGGCGTTTCATATCTTGTTGAACATTGGGAAGCTGTAGTGACTGCCATAGAATCCGCTGCTGTTGCCTATGGTACCTATAAAGCCGCTGTTATGACCGCTGCCGCTCTGCATGGTGTAGAACAAACATTAAAAGTTGATACTGAAATAGACGGATTAAAGACTCTACTTGAAGTTAAGAAACAATCCAATAACGCCGATATTGCCGCAGCAGTAGCAAGCGGAAAACTTACAGAAAGCAAAGCTGCTGAGCTTACCATGCTTCGCGAAGAGCTTGCATTGAAAATATCATCCCTTGAAACAGAAAAAGGATTGGCAGAAAAGGCGTATGCCAATGCCCTTCTAAACTTTAACACCGCAGAAAAAAGATTGCAGACAGCGCAGGATGCCGTTGACGGAATGGATGATTGGATTGCACGTGCAGAAGATTTGGGGAATACAGAGCTTGCCAATACATACCGCACAGAGCTTGCAGAAAAGAGCGTCGAACTTCAATCTGCCGCTATTGCCCGTAATTCTGCACAAAAAGCATTGAATGATGCGGCAACAAAGAAAAAATCCGCTTCGGAAGCACTGAATACAGTCACAACACAAGCTAATACCGTTGCCAACCATGCAAATACAGCTTCAATGAATATCATGAAATTGGCTGCCATACAGTTGACAAACATATTAAATGGGATGTGGGCTACCTTAATGGCTAACCCTCTCCTACTTGTTGCAGGTGCAGTTGCCGGACTCGGATTTGCATTATATAAAGTTGCTACTGCTGAAAGTGAAGCTGAAACTGCTACTCGTATGTATAATAAAGCTATTGATGAGCAGCAGAAAAAGCAGAATGAATATAAAGACAATATAGATAAACTCATCAAAACCATCGAGGATAATAATAGGTCTGAGGGAGAACGTCTGCAAGCATTTGAAGCATTGAAAGCCGAATATCCTACTATTCTGGATAGTCTTTTGACCGAAGCCGAATACCTGAAAGAAATCGCTAAATACAAAAAGCTCATAGCAGGCGAAGATAACAATAGAGCAAGACAATCCGATGTTGAAATACTTGAAGAAGAAAAGCGAAAACTGAAATATTTCCAAGATGTGCGCAGGGAAGGCACTTCTACTACTCTCGTTGACATGGATGGCAATGGATGGGCTACTGATAATGTTGATGATGCAATCAAAGCACAGCAGGCAATAGTCAATAAAGCTATCGCAAAAGTTGCCAGTCATGACGTTACTTCATTTCTTGGAAATATCCAAAACATGAAGGACAACGACATTGTTTCCGTTATCAACGCCATTAACCTATCATTAAAGGCGATAGGCAAGAACGGAGATAATGCTATTGCCATAGTTGCAGAACTTGGCGGAGAGTTTTCCAAAGCTCAACTCTCGACCATCAAGAATGCCCTTGAAACTGAACAAGCATCCCGCTCCAGTGAAAAAAACACAGGCAAAGAATGGATTGAAAAATATAAGAATAACTATTTGAATGCCAAGAAAGAGCTTGATAAATTTCTCAATACCGAAAACGAACTGACAGAATTCGAGTATGAAAAGAAATTAAAGGAACTCACTGAAAAGAAAGATGAAGCTGAAAAGAAATATAAAAGCGTTGGCGGCGTAACTGGGAGTAAGGCCGATAAGCAACAAGGCGACCGACTTAAACAGCAAGAACAGCTTCTTTCCCTCCGCCGTAAGAACCAGCAGGATGAAATCAACCTCATGGCTGATGGAACAGAAAAGAAGCTGGCTCAGATTGACTTGGACTATCAGAAAGAACTGGATGCCATTAAAAAACAGCGCAAGGATTGGGAAACGGCGCAAGGTGGAAAGCTGACCGACAAACAAGAGGCGAAGCTTGGCACATGGGCTTCCAATGCCGCTAAAAAAAGGGAAAGCGATATTGATTCAACAAGTAAAGCCAAGCTCGAAGCCGACAAAAAAGCATGGCAGGAGTATTTCATTGAGTTCGGCAACTACCAGGAAAAACGAAAGAACCTTATTCAGAAGTATGATGATGAGATAGCGAAGCTGCAATCAGACAGCCCCGAATATGCCATCAAGGTAGCCGAAAAGAATCAGGCTGTAGAGCAACTGGATGAACAGTATGGCAGAACTACCCGTGCAATGGCTGATTTGTTCGAGGATGCGAGTAATAAATCCGTTTTCGCTATTCAAGACATCATAGACAAGTACGAGGCCCTTATCGAATACATGTCCGGTACCGATAAAGATATTTCTATTGTCGATTTGAAAGGAATAGGCTTTACCGATAAGGACATTGAAAAGATAGAAAAGGGTGAAATTTCCATAAAGGATGTAACGGATGCAATCAGGGGGCTAAAGGATGAGCTGAAAGGCAAATCACCGTGGCAGGCTTTCGTCTCTGACTTGGAGAAAGGGATAGAAGCCATAAAAAAGGGTGGCAGTGATTCCAAGAAAGTCGGTCAAGGCATCACCGATATAGGAAATGCCGTAACGTCTTTTGCTCCTGCATTGGGTGAGTTCGGTTCTAACATCGCCAACATATTCGGTGTCAGTGATTCCGCCATAACAGGAGTTACCAATGCTTTAGGAGGATTAGGCACTACAGCCATTGGTGTCGGACAAATCATGTCCGGTGACATTGTTGGAGGTGCAATGAGTGCAGTCAGTGGAATTTCTTCTGTTGTATCTGCGTTTGAAGGGTTGTTCGGTGCTGACTATTCCGATTACGAAAACATGAAAGCCCAATATGAGACATTGATAGCCATTTGGGATGAGCTTATAACCAAGAAGATGGACTACATCGACATCGACTATGGGACGGAAGCGATAAAAGCGGCAGAAGAAGCCGAACAGCTTGTAAATATTCAGATAAGCAGGCAAAGGCAACTAATCAAGCAGCTTGCATCCAGTGGGGCAAGTGCCGGCTCCCATTCATTGGGATACCGTATAAATGACAGATTGTCCAAGGAGGACTATCAACGAATTTCAGGTTTAGTCGGGCAAAAGATTACAGCGGAATATCAGTTGTGGGATTTATCTTCCGAACAGATAGAAAAGATACTTTCCGATGAAAAACTGGTTTCTGTACTTGATACCGTCAACAAGGATTTTGTTACTTATTTGCAGAATATTGTAGATTATGGAGAACAACTTACCGAGATTGCACAAAAAGAAAAAGAGGCTATTACTGGAATAGGCTTCGATGAGTTTAAAAACGGTTATGCTGATTTGCTTTCTGATTTGGACAGTACCAACGAGGACTTTGCAAATAATTTTGAGAAGTATTTGCAGAAAGCCATCTTCCAATCACTTATTGCCAATGAGTACAAGGACAAAATCAAAGAACTGTATGATGCGTGGGCGAATTACGGGAAGGATGGTCTGTCTTCCGATGAAGCGCGAGAAATTCGTGATATGCAGGCGCAATTAACAGATAGTTTGCTTGCAGAGCGAGAACAGCTAATGAAAGATTTTGGATGGTCTCCTTCTACCGAACAGCAGTCAGCTTCATCCAAAGGCTTTCAGGCAATGAGTCAAGATACCGGCGAAGAGTTGAACGGGCGGTTTACGGCATTGCAAATATCTAATGAAGAAATAAAAAATACGATGTTATCCATGCTTGCAATTGCAAATACAATATCTATATCAGTTAATAATAATAGCATTATCCTTGCCGAAATTAGAAATCTTGTTATAACATCGAATGATTATCTTGATAATATTGCTGTATACACAAAAAAAATACTTGAAGAGTTTGGCAGTAAGCTTGATAACATAAATCAAAACATAGCAAAAGCATTATGATTGGAGAACTGTTTATAAATGGGAAAGATGCCTATACTACATGGGGGATAAGTATGGATGATACATCATTATCGGCATTAATGACACCTGCTCCCAATAAAGACCTTATTGAGAACAAAAGCCGGTTAGAGCATGGAAAGCGTGTTATTACCGACAACCCTAAAAAAGACGAACGCAATCTAACCTTGCAAATCAATCTTACTGCTCCAGATAAAGACACTTTCTTCCGGAGATATGATAGTTTTTGTGATGAATTGGAAACCGGTGTACTTGAAATAAAAACAAAATACCAACCAACTGTTGTATATAAGACAATATATCAATCATGCCAGCAATTCAGTCAATTTATGCAGGGCATAGGGAAATTTGTTTTAAAACTAAATGAGCCTAACCCCAAAAATAGAAACGTTTGATTGTTTATTTGAATTTCAAATAAAATAATTACTTTTGTTAAGCATTGTGTGAAGGCGCACAGAACTTAAATTATGGTAGACATCAAGGACATATCCGGTAAGACAAGATTTTCGACCCCCATTAATGCCGGGGCTAAAGGCAGGTTTACCCTGATGAAGGAAGACTATATCATCCTTCCGTTCAGTGTTCCCGACCCGGTGTATTTCAAGCTCGGCGACTACGTGGATTTGTCGGGAGTGCTTGACGAGTCCCTGGGCGGACTGCTGTCCAAGGTCTATGAGATAGTGGATTTGCAGAAACCTGCCTTCAATGCTTCTACCGGGGGATATGACTATAAGCTGCGCATGGACGCGTATTACTGGAAGTGGAAGAACAAGATTTTCAAGTACACTCCCGAACATGCCGGCCATGAGGCTTCATGGTCTCTGACCGCACCCCTTGACGTGCAGCTCGGCGTATTCCTCCGCAACCTGAAGGCACTCGGATATACATACAAGGGAAAAGAGTTTGAGTTCCGCATAGATTCCACAGTGGAGAACAAGGCCGTTGCGATGAGGTACGACAATATGAACCTTCTTGACGCCCTGTTCTCCATGGCCGATAAGGAGAAATGGGACTGTGACTGCTGGATAACGGATAACATAATCCATTTTGGGCGAAATGAATATGGTGATTCCGTCAGAATCGAGTTAGGGGTTGAAGCGTCAGCCATGACCCGCAGCGACAGCAAAGGTACTTATGCGACCAGAATCTATGCGTTCGGCTCTACCCGGAATATCCCGGCAGACTACCGTCCCGTGGATGAACAGACGGTTGTCAACGGCGTAGTCCAGCGCAGGCTGATGCTTCCCGCGGACACGCCTTACATTGATGTGTATCCCGACATGTCCGAAGAGGAGGCGATAGAGGACATTGTCGTATTTGAAAATGTCTATCCCAGGCGTACGGGCACATTATCTGACGTGCATACCCGCACCGAAGAGGTGAAGGACGAGAACGGCACGAAAGAGACCGTCACCTACTACCGCTACAAGGATACCGGGCTGGAGTTCAAGGATGAATATCTTATCGAAGGCCAGGAACTGAGAATCCGGTTCCAGTCCGGCAAACTTAACGGCATGGAATTCGGTGTCATTTTCAATCCCGACCCCAAAGACGACATGCGCGGCGCACAGCTTTGGGAAATCGTGAGAAACGAGGATTACGGGCGTATGCTTCCCGATGATACCCTTTGTCCGGAAAACGGCGACGAGTATGTCCTTTCCGGTTTCAAGATCCAGCTTGTGTCTGACAGATATACCCCAGAAGCCGAACAGGAGCTTAAGGGAAAGGCGCTGGAGTATGCCGACCGACGCAAAAGGGATGATGGTACATATAACACGACCCTTGATTCCGAATGGGTGTATAACGACCGGCTGAGACGCTTCTATGAGTTCGGACAGAAAGTGTTCCTTGTAAACAGGGCTTTTTTTGAGAACGGGCGCGACAGCCGCATACTCGGCTGGGAGTTCAATCTTGACAAGCCTTGGGACAGCCCTGCATACATAATCGGCGAGAGCATGCCCTATTCCCGTATCGGGGATATGGAAGACAAGATTGATTCCCTGACCTACAAGGGGCAGACATATACCGGCGGCGGAAACGGGGTCTATATAATCAGGACGAACGATACGACAGCCCCTTCCGACAGTAATGTATTCTCGGCACGCAGGTCTTTGGTCACTTTCTTAAGGAAAGACAAGTCCGATAAGACTGAATATCTTTTGAAACTCCTCGCAGGCGGCGAGTTCGGCGAATTCGTAGACAGTATGATTGCCGGCAAGGGTGCAGGGATATTTCCTGATGGTAGAGGACAATTTGAACG
>ENA-OZSX01000545-OZSX01000545.1-human-gut-metagenome-genome-assembly--contig:-NODE-545-length-11703-cov-4.340659_pt1 | contig 11703 bp, 10 predicted proteins | sample MGYA00244131_ERZ653984 | MGnify/ENA primary metagenome ERZ653984 (study PRJEB26926, sample SAMN06164778) | human gut metagenome | biome: ENVO:00009003; feature: ENVO:2100002; material: ENVO:00002003...
TTTGTTCGGTCATAAAGAGTGCTCCTTCGTGTATTTATTATAGATTATATGACCTTAAAAAATCTGTCCAGTTAATTGTAACCTATCCACTTACGTCCAAACCCTACAACAATCTCTGAATCTCCTCCAACGACGGCATGACACGCAGGGCACCTTTTCTTGTTGTAATGATGGATGCTGCTGCATTGGCAAATGTGAGCATTTCTTTTAACTGCTGTTTTGTAAGGTTATCTAAGCCATACTTTAATATATGGTGCAGGCAGCATGCCCCAAAGGTGTCTCCGGCACCGGTGGTTTCGATCGTGTTTTTCTGTAAAAATGCAGGAACTTCAACCAGCATATCCTTATAATAGGCTCTGCTTCCGTCCTTTCCCATGGATAAAAGGATGAGCGGGATCTGATAGGTCTGCTGCAGCATGTGGATCCCTTCGGTGTAATCTTCTTTCCCGGAAAACCACTGGATCTCATTGTCCGAAATTTTTAAGATATCACAGACGGATAAACCATATGCCATCTGCGTTCTTGCATCTTCCATGTCTTTCCAGAGCGGCTCCCTGATATTCGGATCAAAGGAAAGAATCGCGCCGTTTTCTTTTGCGACTTTAATTGCATGTCTTGTCGCACTTCTGACCGGTTCATTGGTCATGGATAGTGTGCCAAAATGAAAGATTTTTGCATCTGCAATAATGTCATGCCTGACCTCATCCTCCCGGAGCATCATATCTGCACCCGGATTCCGGTAAAAGGAAAAATCGCGGTCGCCGTCCGGCTTTGTCTCAACAAACGCAAGCGTGGTGCGCACATCCTCATCTGTCAGAAGTCCGCTCACATCAATTCCGGCTGATTCCACGGCAGCACGAAGCTGTCTGCCAAAAATATCATTTCCGACTTTTCCTAAAAATGCGGTGCGATGACCTAACTTATTTAACATTGAAAGTACATTACACGGTGCCCCTCCCGGATTTGCCTCATAGACCGGGTTGCCCTGACCACTGGTGCCGTTTTCTGTAAAATCGATTAATAGCTCGCCGAGAGCGGCTACATCATATTGTTTGTTCATTTATGTGCTCCTTTCTGCTGCTTACACTTCCTTAACGTACACCTGCCACGACTTATACTCGTTCCCAAGCCGCGGAACCGGCACTCCAGCATATACAAGCTGTGCCCTGACCTGCTCCTTTTCTTCTTCCGTCAGCAGATTTAAATCCAGCTCATAACCAAAACTGCCCGCCATAGCAACTGCTGCCCGCGTCGCAAGCTCTGTCGTCCTTCCGGTCTGGTGGTTCGGCACCGCCGACACATGGGAACCGACCGTACAGGACGGATAGGCAAATGATGTTCCATACTGTATTTTGACACGCTCGATCGCATCCGTATTGTCACTGCACCAGATCTGCGGTGTATAATACAACATTCCCGCATCAAATCTCCCGCTGTTTTTGACCAGACATCGGTAAGATGACGGTTCATGTCCATCTTGACATAATCTGCTTTGGTTTCATCGAGCACTTTTGCAATCTGCGTAAAAATTCCGTCCACCACTTCTTTTCTGGAATAATCAAGCACCAGCTGATAGCGCGCACGCACCGGTTTCCGACCCGGAATTGTAAAAGCCCAGTCCGGATGCTCCCGGTAAAGATCACTGTCCTCACAGACCATTTCCGGCTCGATCCAGATTCCAAACTTCATGCCAAGTGCACGAATTTTTTCTGCAACTTGTGAAAGCGGCATGCCGAGTTTTTTCTCATTGACCGTCCAGTCGCCCAGTCCCGCCAGATCATCATCGCGCTTTCCGAACCACCCGTCATCAAGCACCAGCATCTCCACGCCAAGCTCCGCCGCATGTTTAGCGATCTCTATGATCTTTTCCCCGGTAAAATCAAAATAAGTTGCTTCCCAGTTATTGATAAGTACCGGTCTTTTAGTATCGCAGTATGCACTGCGGCAGATATGGCTGCGGATCAGCCGGTGCAGATTCCACGAAAGCGCCGAAAAACCATTTGCCGAATAACTCAGCACTGCCTCCGCCTTAAAATTGCCGCTGTACAAAAGCATACAGCCATAACATTCGCCGGCATCTTCCCCTGTCTGTTTGCCTGACAGCATCACAAACGGATTCTGCTGATGGCCGGATGCCCCCCGCCTGCTTCCAAAAACCTGATTTGCATGCTCCACCGGGGTGCGTTCAAAAATCCGCTCCATCCCATGTCTGCCGTGGAAATGGATCACATCAAACTCTCCGGTCATAAAATCGAGTGCAGCACTTGCCGCCTTTTCTACATGAACCGCCTCTGTGCCACAGTTTGTAATCTGTACAGCCCTTGTGATGATATCAAGCTCTGCAAATACACCGTAGAGCAGTGTCACACGCACACCACCCGGCGCATCCTCCAGATATGCTTTTAACGTCTCACTCTCTGCGCCCGTTTCGTCATAAGCAGCCGGACTGCGGAAATCCCCGTTTCCAAAACACGGATACTCCTGTGGCAGTGCATCCATGGAATATGTCTTGTCGCACTCCGCCTCATACGGATTGCCGGAAAATCCCCTGTCATAATAGGTCAGAAGATACCGCATATCGCCTGTTAAACGTTTTCCATAATAAAGATGGAGCAACTGCCCGTAATTGCCGACTCCCATCTGGTAAGTCGTATTTTTTGTATGCAGTGTGATCAGTTTCTGCTCCTGATCTATGATGATTGCCATAGTTTTTCCCCTTCCACTCCAAACTTATTTCCGGTAAAATACCTTTGCCTCGTAAGGTCTTAAATAGATGCCATTTTCTGTTTTTACCACATCGTCATAATTGCTGATTAGGACTTTCTCGTCCCCGGTAAAACCGTCTTCCAGGGTAAAATCCATCTCCTGCTCCCTGAAATTGCAGACCACAAACAGTTTCTCTTCTCCAAGTGTTCTAGTGTACGCAAACACATCCGGGTGTTCAATCGCCTTACTCTTGTATACACCATACACAATAATCTCCATCTGATGACGCAGTTCGATCAGTTTCTTATAATAAGAAAATATAGAATCCGGATCGTTTACCTGTGCTGCCGCATTGATCTTTTTATAATTCTCATTGACAGAGATCCACGGTGTTCCTGTCGTAAATCCCGCATTGTCACTGTCATCCCAGTGCATCGGGAATCTTGCATTGTCACGGCCGATGGCATTGACAAATTTTAACATGGTCTCCTCATCCAAAATACCGCCCCCGACAAAATCACGGTATGCATTTTTGATCTCAATATCGCGAAACTCCGAAAAATCCCTGCATTTCCGGTTTGTCATTCCAAGTTCCTCGCCCTGATAAATATAAGGTGTTCCCTTCATAAAATGCAGACAGGTTGCAAGCATTTTTGCAGAGATCTCGCGGTACTCCTCACTGTCATTTCCAAATCTTGACACGGCTCTTGGCTGATCGTGGTTATCCCAGTAAAGGCTGTTCCATGCCACACCTTCAAGTCCGTCCTCCCACTTCTGAAATACCTTTTTGAGCTCCACCAGATCAAAACTGCCGTCACTCCATTTGCCATACTGTGTCTGTCCGAGATTGACATGCTCAAATGTAAAGATCATATCCAGCTCATTTTCGTTTGTCCCGGCATAGCGTTTTGCATCTTCAACGCCTGCTCCGGCACCCTCGCCGACTGTCATCCAGTCAAATCTGGAGATCACCTTTTTATTCATCTCTTTTAAATACTCATGCACACGCGGGCCATTGTTGACATAAGGAGAAAAATCCCCGAATTTTTCATTGCCATGCACTACACCGTCCGGGAAACGCTGGTCTTTTGATATCATCGTAATGACATCCATACGGAATCCGTCAATGCCGCGCTCACCCCACCAGGTCATCATGTCATAGACTTCCTGTCTGAGTTTTGGATTTTCCCAGTTGAGATCCGGCTGTTTTTTGGAAAACATGTGAAGATAATACATATCCGTTGTCTGATCGTACTCCCATGCGGATCCACCAAAACAGGAACCCCAGTTATTCGGTTCTTTTCCGTCCTTTGCCTCACGCCAGATATAATAATCGCGGTACGGGTTATCCTTACTTTTTCTGCTCTCCACAAACCACCGGTGCTCATCGGAACTGTGGTTGACGACCAGATCCATGACGATCTTAATGCCAAGTTTGTGTGCCTCGGCAAGCATTTCATCGAAATCTTCGAGTGTACCAAACTCCGTCATGATATCCCTGTAATCACTGATATCGTAACCGTTGTCATCGTTCGGGGACTGATAGACCGGGGATAACCAGATCACGTCAATTCCCAATAATTTTAAATAAGACAGCCGGCTCTTAATGCCGCGAAGATCGCCGACACCATCACCATTGCTGTCCATAAAGCTGCGCGGATAGATCTGGTAGACTACCGCTTCTTTCCACCACTTTTTTTCTTCCATAGGAATCCTCCATTCTTGCGCCGGTTTTGCGCATGCACTATTTACCTTCCTGCTATATACCTGGCTCATATACATATTGAATTAAGTCGTCTCCCTTACTACAAGTGATACCGGCAGAGTAGTGCGGTTCGGCACAAGTTCCCCATTGCCGGAACGGACGAGCAGTTCCACCGCCATTTTTGCCATCTCTTTGATCGGCTGATGGATCGTCGTGATCGGCGGCGTTGTTAATGATGCAATATTGACATCATCGAAACCCACGATCTTCATCTGCGACGGCACATCAATGTTCAAATTATGGCACACCTGAAGAAGCTGCGCTGCGATCAGATCACTGCTGGCAAAAATTCCGTCTGTATCCGGGTTTTCCTTTAGCAGTTTTTCGAGAATCTGATGGTATTCGAGATGATTATATTCAAAGGCCGTGGTATCTGCGATCTGGTAAGAAACCTTCTGTTTTTCACAGACTGCACGGAAACCAACTGCACGCGCATCCGCAGGCATGGCAGTTTCATGGACACCGCTGATGTGGATCAGATGTTTACATCCGCAGTCAATCAGATGCTGCGCTGCAAGACGTCCGCCCTGCTCATTGTCACACTCCACCTCCGCTGTTCCATTTTCAAGATAACGCTCAATCGTGATCAGCGGCACATTTAATCCGGTAAACTTTTCCACGCCGACCGTTCCACTGCAGAGAATGACTCCCGCCACGCGGTTGCTCGTGCACATTTCCATGTACTCCCATTCTTTTTCATTTTTCTCCTGGGAGTTAAACAGTAAAATCTTATGGTCATAATGATACGCCTGACTCTCCAAATTACTGATCAGCTCCGCAAAATACGGATGTCTGATGTGCGGCACGATCACACCGATCGTGTTCGTCGTCTGTTTGGAAAGCGAACGCGCTACTTCGTTCGGGCGGTAATTGAGCTTCTTCATCGCCTCATATACTTTTTTTCTCGTTTCTTCGCTGATATATCCACGGTTATTCAGCACACGGGAAACAGTGCTTACGGTAAGCCCTGTCTCCTTTGCCACATCCTTTAAGGTTGCCATACTTCCTCCCCGAAAACCTGTATCTTCTCTATGCTGCCCTTTTCCATGCAAAATTTTTCTGCAATTTCAGGCAGTTCAAATATACCTGTGATTGTACCACAATCTGCAGTCACTTCAAGAATCACATCATCAAAAAGCAGAGAAAAATCACGGATTCCGACACCTGTTGCAAATGTTTCTTCACCGATTTTTAACTCTCCGGTTTTTGCATTGTATACAAAGTCAGTCTTCTGGTTGATGCGGGCACTTAAAATGTCCTCTGACTGTGCACGGGTAATCTGAATTTCTGTTGCAGTATCCTGCTGCCGGACATTTTTCATTGTACCGTCATACACAAGTTTCCTGTATTGTTGTAAGTCTGCGCCGCATAAGCCATCTTATTAATGTATGCCGCATGACGCACACTGTCGGTCTGTTCCCATTTTAGCAGATTGGTGCTGTATGCAATGCGCTGGGTAAACTGTTTCCCTGCGCTCCATTTATTATTATTTCCGGCTGCCGTATAGAAAAATACCAGCGCATCTTCCGGCAGTCCGAGCATCTTACGATCATTTACAATACCGCTTCCGGAAAACATCGTTCCGGTCTCATCCGGGAAAAGTACATCATCCTTCTGCTCCCAGTGCAGTAAATCCCTGCTTACCGCGTGTCCCCAGCTCATATTTTCCCACTGCACATCAAACGGGTTATGCTGGAAATACAAATGATACACGCCCTCTGCATACACAAGGCCATTCGGATCATTCATCCATCCGGTCTGCGGTGTAAAATGAATCGAAGGGCGGCGGAAAGCCTCACCCTGCGTAGCACGGAGAGATTTTTCTTCCGTTTCAGGTACGTCCTCATTTCTGATTCCGTCAAAGAAAGCTTTCCTAAGATCCCCTCTTAGAATTAGTGTTTTATCGGTAAATTGCTTTACCGGAAAACGGGCATAATAACTGACAGGGTATGTTTCATCCTCTGCCTCTCCCGCCGGGATCTGAAACTCAAACAGCTTTGTTTCGCTGTTATCCTCCCGGCAGAATATCTCAAGCATACGGTTGTTTTTTTTGCCGCCAAACGGCAGCTCGCCATACGTGGCACAGACCGGAATAAACAGCCACCCTTTTTTGATGTATATTTCCTTTTCCATGTCTTACAACCTCCTACTTATATTTTTCCTTTTTAACCAGCACTTGTAAGCACATAACATCTTTCACTGGTCAGCATATTTTTGCATTTTTCTTATTCGTACTACTGATAACGTTGACACCCTATTGTGCAATTATCTTCAAAACGCACGAACTTCTCCGTCTTCTGTATAAGTGATCTCAAACTTCTTCGCCTTAAAGTCAGCGGAAAGTTTTGCCCACGCATCACCGTTTCTTCGCACGATCACAAGCTTATCATCGTCACTGGTTTCGAGTTCAAACGTTCCATCGAATGCCGGGTGAGCATTACGGAATTCCATCATGCGCAGAAGTTCTGCCACGACCGGACGTTTTACTTCCGCATCGATCTCTTCTTTTGTATAGTAATGACGGTTGATGTTCCGTCCCACTTTCGTCTCTTCCAAAAGTTTTAAGTCATTCTTTCCTGCCAGCAGTCCGACATAGTAAACCTGCGGGATACCCGGTGCAAAGAACTGAACCGCTCTCGCTAACAGATACGCATCATCCTCATCGCCAAGTGCGGAATAATAAGAACAGTTGACCTGATAAATGTCAAGGTTATTGTACGCTGCGGTATTATAGATTTTCTTGACATTTGCACCAAACTTAAAGATATCTTCCTTGGTGCGCCCGATCTCCTCATCCGGCAGCAGATCTTTAACATCTACCACACCGATTCCGTCATGCGTATCAAGTGTCGTGAACTGTTTGCGCGGGCAGATCTCAAACCAGTGTTTTAAATACTGTGTCTGTCCATAGTATAATGCATTAATGAGCAGCATTGGAAGTGCAAAATCGTATACATAGTAATCTTCTTTTGCGATCTTCTCCTGCATCGTGTAATGCTCATGAATTTCCGGTAAAAGTGTAACTCCGTAAGGTTTTACGATATCCTCACACTCTTTTAAGAACTCCCATACATCCGGCTCAATGAAAAAGCAGCTTGTTCCGGCTTTTTTTGTTGCATAGGCAAATGCGTCGAGACGGATCATTGCAGCACCATGCTCACACAATGTTGTTAAGTTGTCGCGGATAAAACGCTTTGCCGTCTCAGATTTACAGTTGATATCGATCTGCTCTTCATCAAACGTGCACCATACTTTTTCAGATGTTCCGTCTGCAAAATGTGCCTCCACATACGGTGCACGCGGCTTTCTTTTGTAGATTGCATCCACCTGCTCCTCGGTCGGCTCCCCGTTTTCCCAGAAATCTTTGTAGCGGATGAACAGGTCATGATACTCAGATGCATCTTTTTTCTCCAGAAAGTCTTTGTAATACGGGCTCTGTGCCGAAATATGATTGATCATATAATCAAACATCAGGTAATACTTTTCTGCCAGATGTTCCACGTCGTTCCAGTCACCAAATGCCGGATCGACTTTGTGGTAATCCATCGGTGCAAATCCCCTGTCTCCCGAAGAAGGGAAGAACGGAAGGATATGGATCCCTCCCACTGCTTTTTTAAAATATTTATCTAAAATCTCGTTTAAATCTGCCAGATTATGTCCCATCGAATCCGAATAAGTAATCAGCATACATTTGTTTTCCAACTTTTTCATATCAATCTCCATTTCTGCATAAAATCCTGTTTTTATGCTCACCACCATTTCACTGCTGTCACTTCACAGGAATAATACTCTTTTATGATTTCACCGCGCCGGCTACCACGCCATCGATGATCTCTTTCTGCAGGAACAAATATAATACCAGAATCGGGGCAACGGTAAGTACCAGTGCTGCCATGATCACACCGTAATCGGATGAGTAAGTTCCGTAGAAAGAATAAGTCGATAACGGAAGTGTATATAAGTTTTTCTTTCCAAGTACCAGTGACGGAAGCAGATAGTCGTTCCAGAATGCCAGTACGTTTAAGATCACAAGGGTTGCCGTGGTCGGTTTCAACAGCGGAAATACGACCTTGAAAAATGTCTGTACATTGGTACATCCATCCAGATAAGCTGCCTCTTCGAGTGAGATTGGGATACCGCTCTTGATAAATCCCTGATAAATGAATACTGACATACTCAACGCAAAACCTGTATGCATAAAGATCAGTGTCAGTCTGTGGTTTAACAAATGAAGCCCGGAACCATAAATGGAAACTAACGGGATCATGATCGCCTGGAATGGAATGATCATGGATGCTGCCATCAGTGCAAAGAATACTCTGGAAAATGTATTTTTTGCGCGGGTAAAATAATATGCTACCATAGATGCGAAAATGATGACGAGCAATGTGCTTAAGCCTGTGATAAACAGGGAGTTTCCAAACGCTTTTATGAATTCCATTTTCTCAAATGCTTTTGTATAGTTTGCAAGTGTATATCCCTTTTCTGTAATAAAGGAAAATGGATTCTTGATGATATCACGTTTCTGTTTAAAGGAGTTTAACAACACCAGAATGAACGGTACCATATAAAGCAGGAATAAAACAATGATCGCTGTAAAGCCAACAACATCCAATACACGGCGTTTTGTCCCGCCAACTTTTGAACCTCTGCTCATTATGCCTCTACCTCCTTCTTCTTTCCGATATAGATCTGTGCACCGCTGATGCATGCAACAATGATAAATAAGATCAGTGCTTCAGCCTGGCCTACGCCATAATTTCTGGATGTAAATGCCTTTTCATAGACATACATCGCAACCAGTCTGGTGGAACCGTAAGGCTCACCGCCTGTCAATGTAAGGTTTACATCGTAAACCATGAATGCTCTCGATAAGGTAAGGAACAGACAGATAACAAACGACGGCACCATCAGCGGTAAGATAATGCTCTTCATTTTCTGGAAACCTGTTGCCCCATCTATGCTGGCTGCCTCAAGCACATCTGTGGACAGCCCTGTGAAACCGGCGATGTAGATTAACATCATATAACCGGATAATTGCCAAACTGTAACGATCACCATGGACCAGAATGCTTTATTCGGATCCGCTAACCAGGAAGTGGAAAATAATCCCCAGCCTGTGCTCTTTCCCATGTTTACAAGCACTCTTGAAAATACGAACTGCCAGATAAATCCAAGTACGACACCACCGATCAAATTCGGTGTAAAGAAACCGGCACGGAAAAATTTCTGGCCTTTGATTCCGTTTGTCAGTGCATATGCTAAAAGGAATGCTACTGCATTGACTAAGATTACCGATAAAACTACATATTTTAAAGTAAGTCCCATAGAGGACCAGAATGCCGTATCTTTAAATACGGAAATATAATTCTGCACGCCGATAATATTTTTTACTTTGCTGACTCCATCCCAATCGGTCAGTGTCAGGTAAAAACCATACAGGAAAGGCAGTATGACAACTGCACAGAAAATTAGACATCCCGGCAGTGCAAAGATACATAGATTTTTAATTTTTTCTCCCGTTTTTCTACCCATAACCCTAATTCCTTTCTGATATCCCCACGGAAACTGCCATCATGCTTTTTCAGATGGCATTCCCGCAGAGATGATATATGGCTGTGATCCGTACGGTCACGCTCAGATATTTTTGTTTTTTCTTTAGATACGATTAATTCTGTGATGTCCAGTAGTTGTCGATGTCTGCTGCAAGATCATCTCTTGTACACTGTCCGCCAAGGTATTTCTGCATGGAAGCTCCAAGTACGCTCCAGTGGTCAGAAGGTGCGATATAGCTGGATGAATAGGTGTTTCCTGCTGCCATTTTTGCCTGAATGTCTTTTCCAAGCGGATCTAATACTTCATAAGTATTGTTTTTACATGCCGGGATCACTGCTGCGTCTTCTACTAACATTTTCTGTCCGTTGTCAGAGTATACCAGCCAGTTGACAAATGCCTTTGCCGCCTCCTGCTGCTCCGGTGTGGACTGCTCTGCATCGATCATTAACTGTTTAATTGCGCTTGCCTGAATACCGTTGTTTGCAAAATCAGAAGTATCATTTCCTAAAACATATGGAATGAATCCATACTCATCACTGTCAGAAGCGCCTGCCTCTTTTAAGTTTGGCCAAGCCCAGCATCCATTGATCCAGAGAGCGGCATCGCCGTCAGCTAAGAAGATCGGATCCTGATCGTAAAGAGCGCCTAAAGGATCCTCTCCGTTGATGTTGTACTGGCTTAATAAATCAAAAGTATCCATGAACTCGTTGAATCTGTCATAATCTTCTGCCTTTAATGTACCTGCTTTTAACTCATCGATCACTTTGGCACTTCCCTCTGTGGTTCCGTCGTAGGAATCATAGATAAATCCAAGCTGATGTGCGCCTAAAGACCAGTCTTCTTTGGAGATAACAACCGGATTCTCCATGCCGCCTGCACGAAGGTTTTCAAGCAGTTCCTTTAATGCATCGTAGGAATTGATGGTGGATGGATCAAACTCTTCTCCTAAAGTATCCTCGATCGCTGTTTTATTGTAAATGATTCCACGTCCCTCAACACAGAGTGGGAAGCTGTATATCTTTCCGTCAACCTGTGTGGTCTGGTTTACACACTCTTTTACCCACTCTTCATCGGAGAGATCAACTGCATACTGGGAAGCAAGTGCAACAACGTCTGTGGCATCTATGATCGCCATTGTCGGTGCTGTTCCTGAGTTGTATGCGCTTGTAATTCTTGTATACGGAGACTCACCGGTTCCACATGCCTGAACCTCAAGCTCGATTCCTGTATCTTCTTTAAACGCCTCTGCCATATCTTCAAGTGCTGTCTGGATCTCAGCTTTACTGTTTAACATGGTGATCTGTGTTCCTGCCAGATCTGATGTATCAGTGCTTCCGGCACTCTCTGTTCCTGCTGCATCTGTGCTCTCACCGGCATCACTTTTGCTCTCTGCGCTATTGCTGCCTGCATTTGCTGTACCTGTACTGTTGTTGCTTCCGCAGCCTGCTAACATCCCCATTGTCATTGCTGCTGTCATGAATACTGCTACCACTTTTTTTGCTTTCATTGTTTTTCCTCCACTCTTTCATGATCTAAAATATGATTGGTTCCCGTTCCCATTTTACTAATTCTTTTTGGCTGTCCGTCATCGCTGTCCTTACTGTGCCCTTACTTTAACACTACTTTTTGTATATATCAAGCGGTTGACATATGATTTGTCAGTTATAATCAAATAA
>ENA-OZSX01000555-OZSX01000555.1-human-gut-metagenome-genome-assembly--contig:-NODE-555-length-11590-cov-23.120590_pt1 | contig 11590 bp, 10 predicted proteins | sample MGYA00244131_ERZ653984 | MGnify/ENA primary metagenome ERZ653984 (study PRJEB26926, sample SAMN06164778) | human gut metagenome | biome: ENVO:00009003; feature: ENVO:2100002; material: ENVO:00002003...
TTATTAACGAGTTCCGTTGACTATCTTATGCTGTGGGGGTGCTGAGTAGTTACTTCTCCTATCCTATGAAGATTGTGAAGGCATATGTTGGTGTAAGTATGGACGGCTTCGTTTCGGGTAGAAATATTAAAGGTATCCTGAAAGATATTCATGGATGGAAGAAAATTCCAGCGTTGATGTTGATGGGATGCGGTTGGTTGCTGGCAAAGAAATAAGTAAGGTTCACGAAACATTGAATGAGCGGAAGCATTCTGTTTGCGTAATGAGAGAGCTATTGCGATAGGTTTAATGTCCTTATAAGGTCCTTCTTTTGTTGCATCTAAGTTAGAGCAAATAAGGCTTTTTTATGGTGATTATTAGGATAATAGCATAATGCTAAATAAGCATAACTAAGGTAAACAAGGTGTCTTTATGATTTATATGTAATCTTTATAACACAATGAAAATACTCTTAATCGACGTATATAATTATAATAAAGGTGGTGCTGAGACTGTTTGCTTTAATACTGGCAAACTGTTGGAGGAGCATGGCCACCAAGTGGTATACTTCACGCTGAAATGGGAGGAGAACAATCCGTCGCCATATAGCAAGTATTTCCCTGAATCGAAGGAAACGCGCAAGGGACCGCTGAAGCAGGTGAAGAACATGGTGAACTATTTCTATCACTTCGAGGCGGCGAAGAAGATGGAGAAGCTTATAGAGGACGAGCATCCTGACATCGCCCATATACATCTTTTGTGGGGCCAGATTACGCCCTCCATTTTCCCAGTTTTGAGAAGGCATAATATCCCTATTTTGTTCACTGTGCATGATTATCGCATTGTATGTCCTGCCTATACGTTTAGGGATGGTAGTGGAAGGATTTGTGAGGATTGTCAGGGACATAGCTTTTATAAGTGCTTTACGCATATATGCTGCAAGGGCAGCAAGGTGATGAGTGCGGTGATGGCAGCGGAGCAGTATTTCCGTAATGCTTTCTTCAATCCTGCCAAGTATATTGATGGTTTCTTATATGTGAGCAACTTTGCGAGGGATATACAGGAGAAGTATATGCCGGCTGTGAAGAATAAGCCTAACATTACGCTCTATAATTTTTCTACTTCTATAGCTGGTCAGCCTAAAGTGATGCCTAAAGACAAATACTTCCTGTTCTTCGGACGTTTGTCTTATGAGAAGGGCGTTAAGACATTACTTGAAGCTTTCAATGGTTTGCCAGAATGTCATCTGAAGATTGTCGGCACCGGCCCTAAGGAAGAAGAATTGAAGGCGTTTGTGGAGAGCAACGGTATGAAGAACGTGGAATTCTTAGGCTACAAACGTGGAAAGGAACTGCAAGACTTAGTGGCAAATGCTTATTACGTCATTGTACCGTCAGAATGGTATGAGAACAATCCTATGACTATTATTGAGGCTTATTCGGTCGGTACTCCAGTTATTGGTGCCAGAATAGGCGGTATTCCTGAGATTGTTGTTGAAAGTGAGACGGGGTTCCAGTTTGAGAGTGGAAATGCCGATAACTTGAGAAGTAAGGTGGTTCTTGCAGACGGTCTAACGGCAGATGAATACACTAAGCAAAGTGCCGGCGCTTTGAAGTTTGCGCATGAGAACTTAAGTCTTGAAAATTATTATCCAAGGTTGATAGCATTCTACAACCAATTCCTAAAGAAATAAATTCGAATGAAAATAGTAGTAACAGGTACTCGTGGTGTTCCAAACATCATGGGTGGCGTGGAGACACATTGCGAGGAGCTTTTCCCGCGTGTAGCAAAGCGTGGCTTCGATGTGACGATAATACGTCGCTCCAATTATGTGCAGGATGACTTGAAGGAATGGAATGGCGTGAAGCTTGTCACTATTCCTTCACCTAAGAAGAAGTCGTTTGAGGCTATCATCCATACTTTCCGTGCCATCAACAAGGCCAAGAAGCTTGGGGCTGACGTGCTGCACATTCATGCTATCGGTCCTGCGTTGCTCGTTCCGTATGCCAAGTTGTTGGGGATGAAGGTGGTTTTCACGCATCATGGTCCCGACTATGATCGTGATAAGTGGGGCTTTGCTGCAAAGACCATATTGAAGATGGGCGAGAGGATGGGATGTATGTTTGCGGACGACGTCATTGTAATCTCTAACGTTATTAAGAACCTTATTGCCAAGAAGTATGGCAGGACAAAGAATGTACACCTTATATATAATGGTGTCTCTGAGCCTGAGATTTGTGAATATCCTGAGTACTTCAACGAACTTGGAATAGAGAAGGGTAAGTATGTCTTGGGAATGTGTCGTTTTGTTCCAGAGAAGAATCTGCACCATCTTGTAGAGGCATTCGTAAAATGGAAGAAGGCAAACGCTGATGCTACAGACATGAAACTGGTGCTGGCTGGTGACACAGACTTCGAGGACAGCTATTCAATGGGATTGAAAGAGATGGCTCGTAAGAACGGTGTGGTCCTGACCGGCTTCATAAAAGGTAAGAAGCTCCATTCGCTCTTGACAAACTGTAAGTGCTACTGCTTGCCTTCATCACACGAGGGACTTCCCATTGCATTATTGGAGGCAATGAGCTATGGCGTGAAGGTTGTGGTAAGCGACATCCCTGCCAATTTAGAGGTAGGCTTGCCCAAGGACGACTACTTCCATTGCGGCGACGTGGACGAGTTGTCGCAGAAGCTCGGAAAAATCATAGAGCAGCCCTTACAGCACATCAACTATGATATGGGCAAGTATGATTGGGACAAGATAGCCCAGCAAGTAACGGGCATCTACAAGAAATACGAGAAGTAAAGCATATTTTTTATTCTGATGATTGAAATATACGACAAGTTTTTTCAACTGTTGCGTTTGACAATCGGCTCTTCTACTGATATTCCTCTAATTCAGAAAGAAGAATGGAAGAGTATCTATGAGATTGCCCAAAAGCAGTCATTGATGGGTGTAATCTTTGATGGAATCCAGAAAATGAGCGATGCAACTAAATCTGCAGGTGATTCGATGGAGATGGATATTAACTTACTGATGAATTGGATGGGGATATGCAGGCAGATAGAAAAACGCAATCATCAATTAGACGAGGCTGTTGGCAAAGTAACTGCATGGTTTGAGAAGAAAGGCTTTCGCTCTTGCATCTTGAAAGGACAAGGGAATGCCTTGATGTATCCTTGTCAGGGGCATCGCACAGCTGGCGATATTGACATCTGGGTATCGGGAAAGCCATCGGAAGTAATTCAGTTTGTCCATTCCATTTTGCCAAAAGAAAAGGCGAGTTATCATCATATATCCTTTCCTGACATCAATGGAATTCCAGTAGAAGTGCATTATCGCCCTTGTTACTTGCAGAATCCGCTGCATAATCATCGTTTGCAGAAGTACTTTAGGAAGACTTCCGAAGAACAATTTTTGCATAATGTACGTATTGAAGAAGTGGAATTCGCTATACCAACAGCGAGATTTAATATTATCTATCAACTTGTCCATATCTACAATCATCTGTTTCAAGAAGGAATCGGACTGAGGCAGATGGTGGACTACTACTTTGTTTTAGTGAATAATGATGAGCTATTAGTGATTAGGGATACTTTGCAGAGAGAATTGAAGCATTTGGGATTGTGGAAGTTTGTGGGGGCTGTGATGTATGTACTGCATGAGGTTCTTGGATTATCAGAGGAGAAGATGATAGCTCCGATGGATGAAAAGAGAGGAAAGATGTTATTGGCAGAAATATTGAGTGGCGGCAACTTCGGACAGTTTGATGAGCGATATGGTTTCGGACATAGTTCTTTCGGACATAACATTCAGAGATTGTGTCGAGATTTACGTTTGGTGAGGTTTTATCCTGCCGAGGCATTGAGTGAGCCGATATTCAGAACCTGGCATTTCTTCTGGCGGATAAAGAACAAGAAATAATAGATATACGATGAACGGCTTCCTCTCCCATTTTATTATGAGTTACTTTTCGGGGGTGGGGCTTAGTAGCCCGTTTTTGAAAAATCTCTTAAAAAATAGCGACAAATATACTTTGCCGCTACTTCATACAATATTTATTCAAATACAAAATCTATTATGGAATGGAATATCTCACTAAGAAGTTCTTTGTTGTTCAAACACCAAAGATAAATCTTAAGAGCCAACCTACCATAATAATGGAACCAAGTAAACTTGTTTCTTTTCTTTTTGCTGTACCGAGTTGCATTTTCTGTAGCAACATTCAAGAGGCTTTTTCTTCTTATTTTCATTATCTATTTTTTTTTCATAAATCTCAGATAAAATTTTGTTCAAATCATTTAAGAATAATTAAATATCATAAAGAGGTTTGCAGCCAACTCCATCCTGGCATTGAGGGATGCGGGTACAAAGACCAAGCTTGCCTTTTCCCTACTCTTCATGACTATAGTGAGTGGTGCGGTTGCTCCAGTAATCATGGGGGCTATTGCGGATACTACTGGGAGTATGGCGATAGCCTTTCTCATACCGCTGGTATGTTATGGGGTGATTGGAGGGTATGCATTTTCGAATTGCTCTGGCTCTTCTTTGGCAAAGAAGTAGTTTTTTCTACCCCACCCGTCCTTCCTTACCCTTATTGGAGCTCCGCCTGTCTCACCAAGCCTCTCTTCCCTCAGGGACGAAAGGATGTAACCGCCCTCCGGTGCTCAGAGCCGCTATGGTCTAAGTTTGGCGGACCATCAAAGGTCTTCGCCATATTGTGCAGATGGGACCGCCTGGTGATAAAGCTTTGTATAAGCAGATTAATATAAAATTATGACAGAGTAATCATGTATACATTTTTAGATGATATGTTTAAGATGCTCAAAGTAACAGCCAATAATGAGCAACAGAAAGATTTGGCGGCTTTGGCGATTTGCGTGAATAATTTGGATGCTATTGCTGCTCTGCAAAGATTCCATCAGTATTGCGTGAATGTTGGAGACTTTCAACATGCTGAAGAAATTCAGCAAGAGATTATCAGATGCCAAAATAAAATTTCACAAGAGGTTTTGGAAAAGGCATTGAGAAGCAGAAATAATGCATAGGCATAAGTGGCAATAATGCAGTATTTGTACTGTAGCCATATCCTTTTTTATGAGATAGTAGAAACTACTGTATACAAGTTAATGCTTCCTATCTTCTTTAAAGTGATACAAAAAAACTTTTTTCAAAATACTGATAGGTATTCCTGCTTGTAATATAGTGGGGATGTTGTATTGGTGATATACTATTTGACAAATGATTATGAAAAGAAAATTTACCACAGGTAAGGTCATCGAAAGATATTCGAATGCAATAAATGATTTAGCTGAGGTTCAAAGAGCAATTAATATAAAGGATGAAGCAGCTAGACTAAAGCATATGAGTGATGCGGGAGAAGCTCTTTCGCAAACAATAGAATGGGCTCTTCATTGCTGCATTGAAGCTCATGATTCACATGCTTTATCTGATAATTATGAGTGCACTCCTGAGATGATAAATTCTTTCTTCTTGTCTGGAACTGAGAAAAAAACATTATATTCTGAGACCTTAACAGGAGAGAAGCCTACTGTGGATTTTGAGTTCTTGAAAAGCGAGAAGGCTGCAGTTACGAATAATAGAAAGCATAGAGCTGGAGATTTGGATTTTGAAAAGCAGAAAACTTATGCTGTTGAGATCGCAAAATTTATTCATGAATACTTGGATGATACAACATATCTTTTGACTCTTGATGAAATGTTGGCTCCTGAACATGATAAGATGTTGGAATTTTATTCTGCATGTAATTCGTTCTCACACCAAGACTGTTTGTTTGTGTTGCTTTTGGACAACGTCGTTATGCAAACAGCTAACTTTGAACATTTATGCCGAGTAAAATGGGATTTGGTGATAGATATGTATATGAACTCTCAGGATAACGGATTTGTTAAGAACGGTCTTTCTGCAAAATCAATTCCGTCTAAAATAATAAATATATTAGATAGAGTTTCAGAAGATATGTTTCCTCTTTATAATGGTGAAGTTCCTGTAATTATGGCCAATGGATTACCCATGAAAGCGATGTCTTACAACAACGCAAGAGATTGGAATCGCTCCTATGGAAGTAAACTTGAGAAATTACTAGAACAGTTTTTCAAGGTGAATACTCAACAGAAAGTTATCGTAGTGAGTTTCATGCATAATGCCGAGTTTGTACGTAGCTTATTTTATAGTATTGATAAATTTGGTAGGGGGCTGTCTTTCGTGATTGCTAATGATTCCGATAATAAAATGGCTTCGCTTCATGATGATTTGGCAGATAATATCATTATTTCCGGGCTAACGCCTTTGGAAGTGAATGAATGTATAAGTCGCTATTTGCCAAAGAGGGGTGAAAATAGTGAACCAGCAACATATATCTTGCCTGATAAAGATGGGTCTTGTGTTGTTAAAGCCATTGAAATGCGCTCTTTTGAGGAAAATTTTGAGGTGTTGTATCAAGGAATTGAAGAAGGTTATCAAGAAAAAGAAGAAGACTTTTTAAGGGGATTATGCTCATTAACCTGGGAAGGTGCTCACCGAAAATTTGCATCAGTTAGAAATAAGCATTATCAACAGTATGTTGCTAAGGTGGAAAAAGCATTGAAGCAAGGAGATAGGTCTCTTATGCTCATCCATGAACCTGGATTTGGTGGCACAACTGTTGCGAGACAAATAGCTTATGACTTACATGAAAAGTTTCCGACGCTTGTATTGAAACAATACAAAGGGGTATCCTTAAAAACCCAGTTGGAACATATATACGATATTACAAGCAAATCTGTGCTAGTTATTGCTGAGATTCCGCAGGTGGTTTCTAATGATGAATTTGAAAGATTGAAAGACCAGTTGAGCTCTACAAGACCTATTCTTTTGTTAGGTGTAAAGAGAGGAACGCCATCTAAGGATAAAGCAGTAAATAATTTAGTTGTGACTGATTGGGGAACAGATGTATGTCTGCTTGTAGATAAATTCAAACCATATCTGAATAGATACCCATATCAGATTCAAAAAGAGAAGGAGAATATGCTTGATAAAATCGTAAGAGAATCAAGTGAAGCTTATGAGCGTACTCCTTTTTTTATAGGTCTGCTTACTTTTGATGAGGACTTTTATGCGATTCATAGCTATTTGAAGAAGTTTGTAAATGCAATACAACACAATGAAAGTCAAAGAAAAGTTCTCATTTATCTTTCTCTGTGTGATGTTTATGGTGTGAAAAAAGCATTACCTGAAGGATTTTTCGCTTCAGTTTTTAATGAGCAAGATAAAATAGGAAGTTTTAGTCTTGAGAATAGATTCAACCGAGCTGATGGCATTGTCAAGTCTTTGCTCTTGCTTGATAGAAATGCAGGACAAAAAAAATGGCAGATTAGACATCCTTTCTTCTCTCAAAAGCTGCTCCCGATGTTGCTGAATGGAACTGAAGCTGCTGACAATGGTAGGCTTATGAATCTTGGCTCGTATTGTAAGCAACTCATTTTTGAAATTGCAAGGAGTAGCTATAGAGAGTTACTTGAAGAAACGATTTTGCAACCCCTGATTATTGGTACAAAAGCTGATAGGGCAGGAGAAAACTTTACGAAGCTTGTAACTGATATGGATGCTGCCAATCAAGAGGATGTTTTTGTTACCTTATGTGATGCCTTTCCAGAAAATCCTCACTTTTGTTCGCATTTAGCAAGATATTATTCAAAAAATGAGGATTTTGATACTGCCATAAAGTATGCAGACTTGGCTTTGGAAATCAGTGTAGAGAAAGATTCTATGTTGTATCATATCAAAGCTATGTGCTATTATCGAAAAATTAAGTCTATAATTGATGCTTTTAATGGCAAAAAGATTAAAAATAAGGAGGTAGAACAGGAAAATATAGATTTAATCTTACAGAGATTGTTGCCACTAGCGAGCGAAAATTTCGAGTATGCTCGTTGCTATCAGCATGATGATGAGAAAGAGGTAACATACTTACCGAACATTTACATGTTGATTAATGTTTTTGACTATGCCATAGATGTAAGAGGATTGGAAAAGAAGAAAGTGTTAGGAGAGGCTATAACTCCATATTGCCGTTGGATAGATGATGCACAGAATTTATTGGATGCCCTAAAAAATGCTTATGTATCGGATGAATCAGAACAATATACTCTCTGTGAGGCTTCGATGTGGGAATCTATCAAGGATTTTTCAGAGGTGATAAGTTTGCTTAACAGTCAAATAGATAAGGGGAAAAATATTAGCTTAGTCAGAAGATTGTTGGTTAGAGCTTATATCAAAAAGAATGATAAATATAAAAATGAAAATAAAACCAAATCAAGACTTCTTTCCTTTATGGAAGAAAATATCTTAAGTGACCCTAACGAAGTGAATAACTATATGCTCTGGTTTAATGTTGCTCGTTATTCTCATATGAATATGGAAACAGTTTTGGGTAAAATGAATCAATGGAAAGGTTTGAACCCGACCAAAGATGTATTGTTCTATTGTTTTGTCTTCTATGCTATCAAGGCTATAAATAATGATTCTACAGCTGCTGGTATAGCTATTAATTTATTGGATCAATGTAAGCACGCTCCAGGTGTGGACTCTGTTTATATCAAAGAGTGGTTTGTGAATGATGGACTTGGCATAAAGAAAAAAGCAGAGTTGAGTAATGAGGTTGAGGAACGAAGAAGAGTATATGGTACAATTTCCACATATAAGCATCCTGGAGATGCTCGTATAACTCTTGATTGTGGTCTTGAGGTATTTTTCAAGCCTTCAGTAAAGGGTATTACAGAAGCTAATCTTCATCATAATGTGAGCTGTTTGATCGGTTTCTCTTATGATGGTATTAGAGCGTGGGATGAATCAGTAAAGTTGGAAGAATAGAATCTTGCTAAGGAAAATCTTGGTTTGTATCAATTATAATGTGAGGTATTAATATATATCATTAGTGTCCAATATTTATTGGCACTAATGATACTATTCTATTTGCCAAATTCTACCAAGATGTATTAACCCTGGCAAAGATAGTATATGGTAGAGGAAAGAAAATATAAGAGAATAATATGAAGAAGAATATTATTTTTGCTCTATTTACGGCATTTATGTTGATAGCTATTTCTGTCGGCTTTTACATGCAATGGAATCCTACAGTAATAGCTATATTGTTGGGAATGTTATTTATGGGTACCATTTGCTATTTGATAGGTATTTGTAGACATTTGATTATTTCTAGTATTATTTTCTACAAGGAGAAGATACATAAAACCTATCGAAAATACATTCGCAGAATAGCTATAAATTGTAGCCGTAAAATCAACAGATGGAAATTAGAAGAGACTGATGAGAGACAAATTTCCTTGTTATCTCCTATTGACGATTTCAATAGACATAAAGAATATATCATCCGTCTAAAAAATGCAATAGCCCAACCGAATGTATTTAATATTGCTTTGACAGGCTCATATGGAGCGGGCAAGAGTTCTATACTTAAAACTTTCAAAGCTTATTACCCGGAATATCATTATGTGAATGTGTCGCTTGCGTCTTTTGTTGAGGTTAATATGTCAGAAAGTGATAGTACACCAAAGAGCAAAGAAGACAGCTTTGAGGAACAGTTGGAATATAGTATATTGCAACAACTTTTCTACCATGTAAAAGCTACAAATATACCAGAATCAAGATTCGGGCGTATAGAAAGAACATCAAGCAAGAAACGGATTTTGCATACCGTGAGCATATTGTTGTTTGTTGTAGCAAACTTATTTCTATTTTGTCAGGAACTGTTGGCTAAGTACTTCATGATTCCAACAGAAGTTTTGAAATCTTCATTCTTATTTGGGTTAAGTATATGTGTATTCATTCTTGGTATCTATTATCAGTTGATTATCAGTGTTATACACTCTAAACGGTAGAAAAGTGACCGTATGGATTCTGATTAGATACAAAAAGGTGAATATTTAACGTATTTAACTTTCATTTACATCAAATAGTTCATATATCAAGAAGAAAGCCTGTCGGTAATGAAGAATTTTCACTACCGACAGGCTTGTCTGTATTTTATCTATAAAGTTATCTCCAGAGAGGCTCCGAAATCCAATTTTCAGGGAATCCCATTGCTGCCGGGTCTACCTGTGGATAAGAAACGAGTAAGGATTTGAGGCCATTTTTGAAGTCCGATCCATATCCCATGGAATCAAGCCAATATGCAATACAACAGGCTATAGCATATACTTTGTTCGCATCAACACCATCAATGTTCACCCACGCACCACGTAAAGAGGCATTCATTTGTGGAGCGTTGGAGAGATAACGATTCCAAAGTCGTGAGTGGTGAGCGCAACAGTTTCTCAGGACAGTTACACTACGCATCCAGCTTTCCAACACCTCATGCTGTGGAAGATTGAACTGACGAGCAACACGTTTTTTCAACTTCTTGTCGCTGAAATTGTAATAGAGTTTCGAAAGTGTCCCGAAAGATGCCAGTTCAAGCGTTTTCCATGCAGGTGGGAATATTGGCTTGTCATAGTTACGCCTATGCTCTTTGATAAAGTCCTCCTTGCTACGCAGAAGCTCTCGGTCTATGGAGTTCATATTCTCAATAAACTTATGTTCATCGTCAGCAAGGCTTGTGTCAAAGAACCAAAATGGTCCATGTGCCAAAGAAAACTCTTGTATAATCTTTGTGCGCAAAGCAATCTCTAATCGTTGGACTGCCTTGAACATCAAATCTCTCAATTCTATATCAAAGTTATAGAGAGCTACGGCATCTTCAAATCTACTATTAGGCTTAAATTGATGTGTCGTTTTGTCTGCCTCCATAGGACGAAGGTATTGGACAAAACGAAAATAACTGACCTCTCCAAGAAATTTTGCAGCCTTGGATGAATCAGCAATATTTAAGCCTCTACTTTTTAGTAGTTCTATTTGTTCGGAAATAGAAAGAGCCTGTTTAGTGTATAATCTTAATGTTCCCATAAAAGCAAAAGACCCGCCCTGGTTCGCTGTTCAAATGGGAAGCGTGGCGGATTCTGTTGTTGCAAAGATACGAATAATCATTGATAATACAAACTTTTTAGCAAGAAAAATCACGCAAAAGTGGAATTCTTTGACATATTTATATTTAATAATGTTAAATCAGACCTTAAAATCATACTTTGCCAACCAAACAAAGTGGTTTTCAAGGTAAAAGTATTACCTTTGTAGCGTCTATACCCATACCGAAAGCCCCGATGGGCAGAGGTTGGGCAGACATATATACATATAAGGCGTAACTGTACGCTTTGGTTTTGGCGCAGTAAGAATCTGGCAGTTCGAGCAAAGTTGTCAAAAACAAAGCAACGGGAACGCCTCATGAGGTGTATTGTATACAGCCCTCATTGGCCTCAGACGATTCTATTGTTTGCTGTCAAGAGTGCTTTCTATATACTTACACAGGCGTGGGGCTTTCGGCGTTGTATCAGCGTTGCTCGTTTCGACTTACAGGGCAGTGCGAAGGCCTTAACACGTGGAACGGGCAGAGGAATGGCTCCACGCTTTTTTTGTATTCACAAACTAACCCATTATTATATTACGAATCAAATAATATTGTTGTGTTTTTAACAATTCAATATTATTGTTTATCTTTGC
>ENA-OZSX01000567-OZSX01000567.1-human-gut-metagenome-genome-assembly--contig:-NODE-567-length-11433-cov-4.753911_pt1 | contig 11433 bp, 9 predicted proteins | sample MGYA00244131_ERZ653984 | MGnify/ENA primary metagenome ERZ653984 (study PRJEB26926, sample SAMN06164778) | human gut metagenome | biome: ENVO:00009003; feature: ENVO:2100002; material: ENVO:00002003...
GAGCGTCTCGTGGGCTCGGAGATGTGTATAAGAGACAGTCGTTAAACAGGGAGTGAATGGCCTCCCACTGGGTTAATTTGCCGGATTTCACTTCGTTGATGTGGTAAATCGGACGACCATCTTCATTTTCAATGATATATCCGCAAGTAGCCAGACCGGCTTCGTTTGTCCGGATAAGTTGATAAAGAGTGGCTATCATATCCGTTTCTATCCAGTCATCGCTATCCATGAAAGCTATATATTCTCCTTTTGCGGTTTCCAGTCCTTGGTTTCGTGCATGGCTGACTCCTTGGTTCAGAGTGTGTATTACCTGTATTCGTTGGTCCTTGCAGGCGTATTCGTCACATATTTTCCCGCTTCCGTCCGTACTTCCGTCATTAACCAGCAGTACTTCAATGTCTGTCAGTGTCTGGTTTAAGACGCTGCTGATACACAAAGGCAGGAATTTTTCTGTATTGTATATAGGGATGATGACAGAAACCAACGGCATAACTTATAATTCTGTGAGTTTATAAATAAGATCATTCTTTAGTCGGCGAAGCGTATAAAGCAGGTTGCTCGGATTCTGAAACGTTTCTTCCAAGGGCATGATGACGGGAACATACTTTATCTTTAACCGGTGCCTTATGCAATAGACATTGATCAATCTTTCTGATAAATAGCCGAACAGACGTGCCTGATCCGGATAGGCGGACAGTTTTACCCGTTTTTCCAATTCAAACAATACGCTGAATAGCCACTGGGAGTATTCGTCAAAATGTTTCCGTCCGGTGATAAACATATTATATCCGGAATAGGCATTGCAGTGATACATGAATGTATGAAAAGCTTCAGCATATTCGGGTGTGAGGTGTTGAATGACTTCTTTCAGCAAATTGAGGTCATTGACTAGATGGAATATGGCGTATTGTGTAGCGACGTTATAGGGATAATGACGCTTGGGAGAGAGGATGATGTCATAATCATTTAATAAGGTTTCTAAATCAGGAAATCGGTAAGTTTCTTTTAGAAATGAATCTATGTTAATGAAACTCCTGTCTGGTGAAAAAGCCGGAAACGGGCGATGAAAATCAAAGAAGCGCCTGTAATGATTGAGCCCTATAATGTCACACTTTAGATTTTTCCAAGCCCAATAATGGGCGGTTAGTTCACAAAAGTGAGGATTCCTGTCGGATATATTATCTCCTGTGTTATCTAGTACAGGGAAGAATCGGGCACTGGTTAGGGAGGCCCCCACCTGTATGGGACAGAAGTACTCATGCTGTGGTAGCCGGCTGTCCTTATGGGCACATACTAATATTTTTATATTTTTTCCCATGTTTGTGATTGAGGGTTATAGCGTTTGATAATGCGTGCGGGATTTCCTACCGTGACACAATAGTCGGGTATGTTTTGGGTAACCACACACCCGGCACCGATAAAACAATGTTTGCCGATGGTGATTCCGGGCAGTACAATCACGTTGGCTCCTATGATGGTATGTTCTCCGATGTGGATAGGAGAAGTGGTGATACCTTGTTCGATGATGCCTTGAGTGATATCCTGGTAATTGTGATCTAATCCTATCAGGACTACGTTTTGTGAAATATTGACCCCGTTGTCTATCCGGATGGGACCGATGACCGTATTGCCGAGTCCTATCCGGCAATAATCGCCGATTACGATGTCGCCTACGGCATTGTTCAAGCAGGAGAAATCTTCCACTACCGAATATTTTCCCATCTGGAACAGGTGGAACGGTGGAAGGTCTTTCCGTACACTGGAATAAATGACTGAGCCCCGGCCTTTTTTTATGTAGAAAGGCTGCCATACGCGTATCCACCAATAGGGGCGTGTCTTTACCGGATGCATGATGAAACCGTGTATCCGTTTTTTCCATTGCGGGTGTTGCTGTAAGTACTCTTTTATATTCATAATTCTATCCATGCTGTGTATGGTTGAACTTCTGTGCCATTCCTTTCAAGTGAAACAAGTTGAGAAGCATAATGATTACAAAATAAGGTGTCTGCCTGAGGATTCTGCTCATGTATTTATATCTCATATTGGACGGAATGGCCAGGTATAACGCACCGTTCAGCAAGATAAGCAAAATCCACCACTTTATGGAAGAAGCCGGAGAGAAAATGCAGAGAACACATGAAAAGAATCCGATGAGCGCCAACAGAATGCTGCGGGGGGCGATAAAGGCTTGGAGGGTTTTCAGCAGATAATCTCCGTTTCCGTTCAGTAAGGCTGTGGGGAGGTTACGTCCCATTTTTAATGCAAGGAAAAGCTGGGTGGCTATCCAGCGGCGGCGCTGGTTACGCAAGGCATCCGGTTGCCGGACTTTTTCGTCCAATGTTTCTAGGGTGTCTATATATTCAATGTGAATGCCTTGACGGAGCAGGAGTTCTTCCAGTTCTTTGTCTTCGCCCGTACTATGGGTATGGATGATGTTCCGGACAAACCATCGGAAATCGAAAGCCATTCCGGAGCCGGTAAGGGCAGATGAAAATCCCAGCCGGATGTGTCCCTTGCGGAAGATGGAATTGTTCATCTCTTCGATGGCGGCATCCAATAGGGCTATGTCTGTATTCATATTTTTGGCTTTGCGGTGTGTCTGTATGGCTTTTATACCCTGTGAAACTGCCTTATTCAGTTCTTGAAGATAACAGGGTGAGATCAGATTATCGGCATCCAGTATGAGGACATAATCGTATGGCTGGTCTGTGATGGTCTCTGCTGCAATGCGCAGGGCTTTTGCCTTGGAACTTTCCTTTTCATGCAGTTCTATCAAGCCGATGCGTTCTTTGCGCAGTGAGGCATTGGTTTCGGGACGCATGTGGTCGGATATGACTATCAGGTCGTAAAGCTCTGCCGGATAAGTTTGGCGCAGAACGGAAGTGACGCAGGCGTGAATGACCGCATCCTCTTTATAGGCGGGAACAAGGATGATAAAACGTTGCCGGACAGTAGTCGCGGGATATTTCTTTTGTTTGAAGAAATGAGAGGCGGCAGAAAACAGGACTATATACCCCACACTGACGGAAAGGTAGATATATAGCGTATATTCCATGATATGTATAATTTCCGATAGCATGGGGCTTTTATTTTTTCTTTCTTAAAAGCATATTGAATATCATGCCTGCCGCCAGAAAGGGGATAGCTTTCATGGCTTTGTTGAATTTGCTGTCCACCAAGTAGTTTGGAGTGGCTATTGCCATAGTCAATAAGAAAGTGAGTAATAATCCCCACCATTTTAGGCAGGCGCTCCAGTGGAAGTATACGGACAGGAAACTGAACAGGAGGAGGATACCTAGCAGGATGGTGCGAGGGAAAATGAACCATTGCAGAATACGGTCGGCATAATCAAATTTTCCACTTAAAATGGCGCCGGGCAGATTACCGATATTGGTGAACAGGGAATAATATTGGGTTTTAATCCAAGTGCTATGTTGGGTATAGAATTTTTTCTTTCCACTATTCTTCAAGGCATATACATGGGTATTATTTAAATATTCCACATATATCCGTTCGCGGAGCAGCAGGGATTCGATGACTTTTTCATCGTCATCGTCTTTTAAATGACGGATGTTTTCTTTGAACCAAGTGAAGTCTATTGCGGTTCCGGAGCCGTTCAGCGAAGCTGAAAGTCCCAAATTGACATGCCCCGCACGAAGAATGGAATTGTTTATCTCGTCGGTGATGGCATTCAATATGCTGACATTGCTGGGTCTTTCCTGATAGATGCGATGGGTTTGGATGGCATTGGAGCCGCTGGCATACGTATTGTTGACAACTTCAAGAAAGTTGGTGTCCACTACATTGTCCGCATTCATGATTAAAACGATATCGTATTGTCCTTCTTGTAATTGTGACATTGCAGCTTTGACAGATTTCATTTTTGAACTTTTCTTGAATCTGGCTTGCAACAGGGTGATGGGATATTGTGCCAGCTGTCTGTTTGTTTCCGGCTTCAGGTGGTCTGAAATGACGATAATGTCATAGCAGTCTATAGGATATTCTTGTTGCAGAAATGATTTGACGGTATAGGGTATGTAGTCATCGTCCTGATAGGCCGGTATCAGAATGGCGAAACGGTGTTTTACTCTTGATTCGGAATATTTGTCGGTGCGGTTGCCTGTTGCCGCTATGGCGTACACCAGCAGGTAAAAAACAGTAAAGGCACATATCGCGAAAAGTAGTAGTTCTATGTATGCTAGAAATATCATGGCTGTTTGTCTTTGTTTCTAAGTTTGAAAAATGCTTTTGTTCCCTCCCAATGTGCTTTGGCTATGGCTTTCTTTCCTTTTCCCAAGGCGGTCAGTATGTTTTTGGGACATACAATCATTGTCTGGTATAAGATGGAAACCGGAAGTTTCCAGTCAAAGAGATTGCGGTAGGCATATAATAATCTGTTTCTGCTCAGGTAATAGTATTTCAACGGACTTTCTTTTCCGGTGGAGCTGCTGTCCTTGTGCCATATTTCGCAAGCGGGATCGTACCATAGTTCGTAGCCTTCCCTATTGATATAGGTGCACCAGTCCAGTTCCTCATAATATAGAAAATATTCTTCGGGCATCAGGCTAAGCTTGTCTATTATTGTTTTTTTCAGTAACATGGCGGCACCATGCAGATAAGGCGTTTTTTGGGCGGGGTAGTGGTCTTTATTTATTTTCCCTTTGCCTATGGCTCTGTTTCTTAAGGTAATGGGCGAAAGTTGGGTGTATCCTGCAAATTGTATGGCGTGCGGTTCTGCATAATCACGGATTAACGGGGAGACACCTGCTATCTTGTCGGAGGACAGAAGGCGTTTTATCAACAAGGGTATGGCATCTTTGACCATACAAACATCATTGTTCAGCAAGAACAGGTATTTTCCTTTTGCAAGGTTTATACCCAGATTGTTACCTCCGGCGAATCCTAAGTTCCGCTCACTGCGTACGGCTTGGATAAAAGGATATGTTTTTTGTAGCAAGGCGGCTTCATTGGCAGTGGAACCATTGTCAATGACTATCATTTCATAACTGACAGAGAATACAGTGGCTGCCCACGAGTCAATGAATTCGCAGGTGTCGTGAAAACCGTTATAGTTCACGGTGATGACGGATAGGTCAGGCTGTCGGTAGTCCATGTATTTCTGAGTATTGTTTATCTAAATAAGGTCCTAAAAAAACAAAGGTGAAACAAGAATAAATCAAGATTCCGTTAGGAAACTGGAAATAAACCATATTGGCGTAAGAAGCTACCAGTATGCCTGCACAACCGCATAACATACCTGTCAGCGGTCCCCGGATTTCCGGATTTCGGATTTTGAATAAAAGGATGTAGGAGCCCGATAGAAATAGAATGGCATGCATACCCAAAAACACACACAGTCCCACTATTCCCATCTGTTTCCATACATCTACCAGACTGGAGTCTGAAGGACAGATGGAAACGAAATAATATTTGTTATGGGGAGGAACTACCCCGTCTATGGCTCCCATGCCTATGCCGAAGGGCATTTCATCCATGTAGGCATTCAGTGCTTTCTGGTTCTCGAAACGAGCCATCATCGATTGATCCTCTGTGTCAAAGACAGTACGCATACGACGGATCAACTTATTGTTCTCTCCGATCTTGGTATATTTCAGCATTCCTATCCCTCCGGCAAGCAGGATAAAGGAGATGATGCCTATTTTCCAACTTTTAGACAGGAACAGAAAGAGCCCCAGCCCTGCAATGGGTACAGCTATGGCCGATCGGGTTCCCGATATTAACAGACCATAAAATCCTGCCATACCCACTATTAAATAGAAGAGTCTGAGAAATAGGTTCTTTGTATAGAAAAAAGTAAGCGTGAAAACAGTGCAGGATAATCCCATGCTGGCACCGAAAAGACCCGCGTCAGTGAAAAATGAGAAATAGCGGATGCCGGAATGGATAAAATGGGTACGTGCTCCGTAGGCCCACAACCAGCTTAGCTCGGTACTGTCAAAACCTTTGTTCTTTTGCCAATATCCTTTTGCGGCAGCCAGTAGGGTCATGATACCCCATAGTATTAAAAAGTAATGGATAAAAGTGTAGCGATTGCAGTGTATGGATAGAATAATACAGGTCAGAATAGGGTATAAGGCCCAGGGTCTTAAAATACGAAGCCATGCTTCCATGTAAAATTCACCGGTTATACCATTACCTATGTTGATGATACAATATAGCAGCCAGACCAATGTGATGCAGGTATAGACGTTTAGTATTTTCCTGAAATGATGATTGCTTTGCAACTGTTTCAGAAGAATAAGGGCCAACATGATGCCGTAGAGCAAATCAAAGATATTGGTAATGGCAATAGGGATGGAATGATATCTGTTAATTCCCATTATCAGGTAATTCAGCATAAAGGTGATGGCCAGCAGAATGACGGGTCTGTTTATGCATATGAAGATAAAAAGCGTGGCAAAAGGTATGAACCCTATTGCAACTCCTATGGAGGGCTTCATGTTGAGGGCTGTCCATAGGCATAAGCACAGTCCGATAATGAAGCTGGCCAGAATTTGACCTGTATGGGTTATATTTATTTCTTTTGCTATCATTATCTATTTTCCTTTGTATTCAATGGCGGTCAGTCCGAGTTGGAACAGCCTGTATTCCATATTCTTAAAGTTCGTGTAAGGAGGTAATTGTCCTGTAAAGTCTTCCACTGTATTTCTGTCTGCTTGTGTCAGATAGAAAAGGAGGGGTACTTCTTTTTGTTTAACTTGTAACAAATGCTCATACAGTGCCTGATCCGTATTTTTCCAAGTACGGTTGGCACGGACAACCAGCAGATTGATGGATGCTTCATTTAACAAAGCCGGAGGCAGAGGATTGCTTTTCAGGACCGGGTGTTCGATTAGAAGTATTTCATCCTTTTCCAGATCGGGACATAGTTCTTTCAAATTGTTTGCCTGTACATATTGGCTGTCTTCGCTTAGAAAATCTTCATCGTATGTAATGCGGCGGACGTTTAGGCCGATGCTGCTCCAATATTCCTCTATCAGGCGGGCGACATGGGTCTTTCCGTCTTTCTCTTCTGTACTTAACAGATTGATGACCCGCTGTTCCTGTGTATTTAGATGAGGCAGTAAAGCGGTGCTGAGTTGCCTGACGGCCATCTTGTTTATGGCTTTATTATAACGTCTGTATCTTAACTTGCTTTCTCTAGGATATGCGCCGATAACTGTTCCTCCGGTGATTCGTTCTGCACGTATTTTGTCTCTGAGGGTACGGTCCAGTATTTCTATAATCAGAAAATAGCCAATGATGAAAAGTAAAGTCCCCAGTATGGATGCAAGTATAATCATGCGTGCATTGGTGGGGGAGGAGGTCAGTGGAAACAGGGGCGGATTCATGATTTTTAATGAAGCTGAGGTCATTTCCAGGTTCTTTTGTCGCAAGATGGCTGCATTCAAGGCTCCCATGGTAGACATATAGTTGCTTTCCACAAAGCCGATATGCCTTTCTTTCCGGCCCAGGGTAGCGCCGATGGGGGAGAAATAAAGGAAATCTTTATTTAAATTCTCTCTCATTATATCTCGTGCTTCCATTTGGGCTTTAGTCTTTTCGGCAAGAACTACTTGGTCAAGCCATTGGCTGATGAGTGTCTCATAAGATACATTGTTTGTACTTGCGGCTTCGGCACTTAATTTCAGGGCAAGATTGTTGATGTTTTGTTCGGCACTACTTAACATGTTTTTTTGTTCTTCCAGCTTTTTCCGGTTCTTTTCGTCCGGAGTGATTTCCATGGTTGAGATCTGGGTGTTCAATTGGGACATTTGATGAAGTTTGTCCATAAACTCATTGTTGGTACGGATCAATTTGGCTACATCACCTAATTTATATTCATAGAAATCGATCAACGCCTTACTGGTGGAATAATTGACAAGCAAATCATTGTCCATCATCCGGTAAGTAGCGTCCATGCTTGCCACCTGTTTGGTTTGTTCTCCGTAGTTGATGATGCGGTTTTCTATATTGTACTCGATTAAAGAATCCTCGGCGGCAGTCAGCATTTTGCCCAATCTGGCCAGTTCTTCTTGAAAGAACTTGATCACATTGTTTGTTTCTCCATAGCGTAGTTCATGGTATTGTTTGACAAACTCTTCATTCAGAATCTCAAGTGTGTTATAAGCTATTCCCGGATCGTTGGCACTATAAGCAATCTCGATCATATCACTGTTTCCCAACCTGGCTACTTTTATATGTTGTGAGAGTAGAGGTACGCTGAAATAAGGGTGGGTATAATTGAGTAGTTGGTAGATGAAATTATTGATGGACGGGCGTTCAAAAGCTACCAGATTATGATAGGTCTTCTCTTCGTTTTGCTTGTCTATCAATGCCTGTAACTCTCGTGGAATACCGGAAACCAGCTGCTGGTAGTGTATGGCTGAAATATAACTGGTGTTTCTTTCGGCATCTCCATAGACCAGACAGCGGGCAAGCAGTTTCAGAGATACTATTTTCAGTGTGCGTTCCGTTGTAATGATATTCATTAAATTACTCATGTGCACGGTGGCGTTTCGGGTATCGGTGGCATCTACGTTGTATCCGGAGATGATTCCTGTAAAGATGGTGGTTTTCACATCATACGTTTTTTCCAGATTTCTGGTAAGAAACCATGCTATGATACCGGCTATACATGGAAATATAACCATCCACCAACGGATACGGTAGATAAACTTGACTATGTATTTAAATAATTCCATGCTTCTTATTCCTTTTTGTCTTTTTTCTTACTTTGCCTCTTGTTTTCTTCCTGTTCCTGTATCGTTGTTTCTTGAACGTCCTTTTCTCCTTGTATGGTCAGGATGGGGGTGTGGGAGATTATTTCAAGGGTCAGCAGCTGGTCGTTAATAGTAGAGCGTAGTAAGGCAAAGTCTTGATTAGCGGCAAATTCCTGTTCTTTAGTCTTGGCCACATCATGAATAGAGGTACGTCTGTTTCTATATTCCTGTTCTGCAACAGCCGATGCACCTTTATATAAAGCTATATTTTCAGCTGATCTTTGCAATGTTTCTATATTGGATAAAATCTGGACATATAAATGAGCTATTTGTATTTTAAGGGTTTCGTATGCTTCCTGTTTTCTTAACTCGGCAATATCCACCTGGATTCGCTGGCGCTTGATTCCTCCCCGGAGGTCGAACAGCTTTTCAAAAGGAATACTGATGCCGCCTCCCACATTCCACGAAGTCTGTTCTGTACCTACATACCTGTAAATAAGTGGGGTGTTGACATCCGTATTGCTGGCCACATTGTCTGCTATACCGTAAGAAGCACTTCCGCCGGCATGGATAAACCCCAGCCAGTTCCTTTTCTCTTTCGATAGTAGCTTTTTCTGTAACTGTTTCTCCTTCTCTAAAATCTGTAAGCTTGGAGTGCTGCGTGCATTCTCATAAAGGACACTTAACGGAGGCAGCTTTATCTTTGCATAATCCACATTCATATTCCCCAATATATCATCCTGTGTCACAAGAGGTTGTTGTACCGGTTGTGTTTGCTGCTCTTCCTGTTGTGCGCTTAAATGGTGGATAGAACAATACATACAGATGACAAAAAGACATACTTTACCCATATAATAAATCCCCTTTTTATTCCTAAAACAAATTATTTAAACATCTCCTTTTTGGACAAAAGCTGTCAAAGTCTTGAACAGGATTTTCATATCCAGGAAAAAGGAGAATTCTCTACCGTATTTCAAATCTAATTCTTTGCGTTCTTTAGCGGATAATTTTCCGGCATCCCCCCGTTTTTCCACCTGCCACAAGCCGGTCAGCCCGGCAGGCGCCATGAAGCGTTCGATACTTTCATCGTTTGTCAGGCGTTCGGCTTCATAGAGTGGAAGAGGACGGTTCCCCACCACAGACATGTCGCCTTTCAAGATGTTGACCAGTTGAGGTAACTCATCCAGACTGTATTTTCGTAAAACGCGTCCTACCTTGGTAACCCGCGGGTCTTTTTCTATTTTTATGAAAGGACTTTCATCCAGTGCGTTTTGTCTGGAAATAAACTCTTCTTCCGGAATGATGAAGTCATCGGAAACCAGCATTCCGCCGTTATCTATAACACCGTCATCTCCAAACATCAGTCCTCCTAATTCTTCCATCGAGAAATCTTTGGCAATCTCCGGAGTGTCTTCCGGCTGGTACTGGTTCTGACCGGCAAGGTCTTTCAGCTTTTTATCGGCGTCCGTATACATGGAACGGAATTTCAGGAAATTAAAAATGGTATAATTCGTTCCTACCCGTTTGGATTTGTAAATAACAGGTCCTTTGCTTTCCATACGTATGGCTATGGCAATCAGCAGAAAGACTGGGGACAGGAAGACTAACGCTGCACCGGAGAAAAGGATATCGAAGCAGCGCTTCCATTGGGGAAGGATAAAATGCCTCACGTCTTTTTTCTTCCGGTGCATATAGCAGTTCCTGCCGTTTATTGATGATGTCTATTTTCTGCCTTAACCGGGCGGTGGTGATGTTCAAACTGACGGTATCGTTTATTCCGCTGTTCAGATAGACTTTGCTGGCTTCGGGAGTCAGCCTGTCCGTAATGAGTACGACATATGCCTGATAGAACTTTTTCCTGAAAGCACCGATCTGTTCAATATCTCCGTTCATCTCCCCTTGTTCGTGAAGGACAATGATGTTCTCACGTACTTTCAGTCTGATACAAATTGTAATGGCATCCTGGTAGTTTTGGGCATAAATCATCTGGACATTTTCGAGCTTGCTGAATTTACGCAAAAAATCCTTGTTCTTTCCTATATAAAGCAGAAAGGTCATGCTGATTTACTCAATGATTTTCTTAATTCTTACTTTTAACTCCATGGGATTGAAAGGTTTGACAATATAGTCTTCCGCGCCTTCTTGTAACAGGCGGATGCGTTCTGTGGTACTGTCTTCGCTGCTTAGCATAACCACCGGAATGTGTTTGAATAACTGATTGGATTTTATCCATTCCAGAAACTCGTCTCCACGCATTTCGGGCATACGGATATCTGATATAATCAAATCTGGTATGTTACCTTCCTGAAGCCATTTTACCCCTTCGATGCCATTCGGTAACCAAATACAATCATAATCACTGGCCAGATAGATTGAAAGGACTTTTGCAATTGCTATTTTGTCGTCCAAGACCAAAATTTTCTTTCTCATAGAGTAATCTTTAGATTTTAATGGGCAAAAGTAAAGAAAATTATTGTGAATAAACAACTTTATTCTATTAATTTTTTGGCGTAAAGATTGCTTTTCCTTAACCAAGTGTCTGAAATAGGGGATTGAATGGAATAAAAGCCCTTTGGAAAAAGGGAAAAAAGAAGACGGGACAACTCCTGTACATTATATATTGTAGTGTATATGATAAGATTAAGATGTGATATTGTATGATAGATGCTGTCTCTTATACACATCTGACGCTGCCGACGAAGAGGATAGT
>ENA-OZSX01000627-OZSX01000627.1-human-gut-metagenome-genome-assembly--contig:-NODE-627-length-10757-cov-17.817137_pt1 | contig 10757 bp, 9 predicted proteins | sample MGYA00244131_ERZ653984 | MGnify/ENA primary metagenome ERZ653984 (study PRJEB26926, sample SAMN06164778) | human gut metagenome | biome: ENVO:00009003; feature: ENVO:2100002; material: ENVO:00002003...
CGAGATTCATGAGCGTCTCGTGGGCTCGGAGATGTGTATAAGAGACAGTCAATGAGCAGCATGGCTATGACCTCATTCTGGATTGCGTTTGCCGCTGTTGTTATCACTCTTATTATTTATATCGGTTCGTTTGCCGCCATGCTTCACGAATACGGAAGCATAGAAGGTATATTAAAGGAATACCAGAACCTGACCGGTATCGACTACAATGAGCTACTTCAGCAGATGAATACCGCAAAATAATATAAGCATATTTTTGACTATACAGTTTACCACAATAATGGCAAGTGCAAGCCACATATATAATGGCCTGAAGTGCATTCCGATGTGCAGCCTGCCGCGGCTTATCCGCTGCAGTGTCTGTGACAGCATAAACCAGCCTCCAAAAACGGCTGTATACGGCACAAACGGATGGAGTACAAACGACCTTATCAGATGTCCGTGCAGCAGCGCAAATGTGGCTCTCGTGCCACCGCACCCCGGACAATAGTAGCCTGTATATGCGTGCAGCGGACATGGAGGCACCTTTGTGAGTATCTGCGTACCGCATACTCCAATCACTGCCGCAAGAGCCGCAAATACAGCTATGCATATCCAGCCCGTTATATAGAAATACCTGTCGATTGTTTCATCTGTCTGCATGATATGTGTGGTCCTTCCTGTGATTTTGTGTAACCATATGAATACAAGTATATGCTATATATCTGACAATTGTCAAAGCATTAATTTAAACATTAACTTAAGCATTAATTCAAAACTATTATTTCAGGAGAAATATAATGAACCCAAAAAAGAAATCCAAAGAATTAAAAAGAATATCAAGAGAAAACCTGAACGGAAGATACAGACTTAGCATGAGCGTTTTTCTCACTGTCACACTCATAAATCTGTTTAGTGACCTGCCGTTTACCTATCTGCTCGGAAATGTATATGCCACAAAAGTTCAGACCGTCATCTACTACATTGCCGAGGTGCTTTTATCTATCGTGGTCGGCGTGCTGCAGATGGGACTCATACGTTTCCACCTTAATATGGCAAGAAAGAAAGAGTGCCGTATCAGCGATGTATTCTACTGCTTTATGAATCACTCCAACAGATATTTTGGAGCATACATCATATATTATGCCATCTCTATGATTGCAAAGGCGCCTTTCCTTGTAGCCAGAAACTTTTTCAAGCTAAGCGGTGACACCATGGGAATTGCTATCGCTTTATATGCTGCAAGTGCCGTGCTCAGCTTTATTGTACTGGTTCTGTTTCCGTTTTACCTGTATCTGGTGCTCTCGCGTGATGATTTATCAGTATTTGCATGTCTGACTCATGCAATAAAGCTGATTCGCGGCAACATACTCAGAGTCATTTACATTAACGTAAGCTTCATCGGTATGCTTGTGCTTTGCGTGCTGTCGCTCGGCATCGGCCTGCTCTGGGTGGAGCCTTACTATGAGCAGACCTTTACAAATCTCTTCCTAGATGTGACCGGGGAGCTGCCGGCTGTGGACTGCGCGGTGTAACGGCTTATATAATCGCTTGTGCATGGAGTGCTTCGAATTCAGGTTCTGTAAGTGCATGAAGCGCCCGGTGCACAGATTATATATCACTCCGCTCTCATAACTCCTTAGTCTAGTGGGAGTAAATGCCGTCATCCGCAGAGCTTATCAGGCGCGGAAAATCAAACGCGCATTTTACCTCAATATCTAAATTCAGGCTATGCTGCTTGAACGAGTATTTTCCGCGCCGCTTTTGCTGATGACGGCATATAACTCCCACACGACACGTCGTAAATCGAACGTAGCGACATACAATCTGTGCACCGAGCGTTCCATGCACTAATATACTTCTTCTATTTATCTTACTGCTCCATGCACTTACTCAACTTTTATCGAAATTTCCGAACATGTGGGATATATAATCCGCATCCCACCCGCTCCACGCACCCACTCTCAACCTAAAATCGAAGCTCTACATCTGCAACAACCGGTCCATAATCCTTGCTGCAACGCAGCTCTTGTCCATGATTTCAAGCTCTGTGCAGTCGTCAGCCGTGATGAGTGTGACCACATTGGTATCTGTTCCAAAGCCTGCGCCTGCTACCTTTAGGTTGTTTGCCACTATCATATCTGCATTTTTCTTTGCAAGCTTTGCTTTCGAGTTTTCAAGCATATTCTGGGTTTCCATAGAAAAACCGCATATAAGCTGTCCCTTAGCCTTGTGTGCTCCGAGGTATGAAAGGATGTCCTCTGTGCGCTCAAGCTCAATTACAGACTCATATGAGCTGTCATTTTTCTTTATTTTCTCATCAGCCGGATGTGATGGGCAAAAATCCGCTACTGCTGCGGTCATGATGATAATATCCTGTTCAGCAGCCTTTGATTTCACCACGTCTGCCATGTCTGCGGCCGATGTCACATTTACCACATCTACAAACATAGGTGGCTCAACCGATACTGAAGCGTTGACCAGTGTAACATGCGCACCGCGGAGCATACAGTTTTCTGCTATGGCACGCCCCATCTTGCCTGTTGAGTGATTGGTGATAAAACGTACCGGGTCTATTTTTTCCTGCGTCGCTCCGGCTGTGATGAGTACGTTTTTGCCCGCCAGGTCCTTTTCACAGGCTATTGTCCTCATTATGTAGTTGAAAAGTGTCTGTGGCTCCGGCATTTTTCCTGCACCGGTGTCTCCGCATGCAAGATATCCTTCAGCCGGCTTTATCATCTCAAAGCCGTATTGTTCGAGCTTTTTGATATTGTCCTGCACAATCCTGTTCTCGTACATATTGGTGTTCATGGCAGGAGAAATAAGCTTAGGACATTTGGCTGCAAGTATTGTGGTGGTAAGCATATCGTCTGCGATTCCGTTTGCCATCTTGCCTATCACATTGGCTGATGCAGGTGCCACCATAAAGATGTCTGCTCTCTTTGCGAGCGCCACATGCTCCACGTTGAATTCAAAGTTTCTGTCAAATGTGTCCACGAGGCACTTGTTGCCTGTGAGAGTTTCAAATGTGATTGGATTTATAAAATTTGTTGCATTGTGTGTCATTATGACGTTGACATCGGCGTGCTGCTTTACAAGCATACTCGCAAGGTTTGCTATCTTGTATGCCGCTATGCTTCCTGTCACTCCCAAAACTACTGTTTTTCCTTTTAACATGTTTTTCACCTCTGTATAAAACTATTATTCTGCAGTCATTTTTTGTTTACATCGCAAAATGCTTTGTAGCCATCCACAGACTTTGCACTTCTAGCTGCATTGGCAATGGCCTTTGCCATGACATAGGCACTCATTGGCCCCACCAGATTGATATCGGCAGGCACACTGCCCACTGATACAGCATAGATTGAATCTCCGTCTGCCATCGTGTGCACGGGTCTGATTGCTCTGCCATAGCCATTGTGAGCCATGGATGCCACCTTGCCTAGTGCGGTCTTGTCAAGCTTTGCATTTGTTATTATTGTACCAATTGTGGTGTTTCCTGTAAACATATTCTGAATCTTCGCCGCTGCCTCAAAATACGCTGTCTCGTCATCAAAAAGCAGCCCATTTTCATCCAGTGCTCCGGCAATTTTCTTATCTGTATCTATATCATATATGTCACCAAGTGCGTTCAGTGTCACCACTGCTCCAACCTTTAGTTCTCCAAGTTGTACTGCATAGGCTCCTATTCCGCTCTTCATGCTGCGCTCACGCCCCATATATTTGCCAACTGTTGCGCCCATTCCGGCTCCATAATTTCCCTGTAAAAAGGTATCATAAGAAGCGTTCTCACAAGCCTTGTATGCCATTTTGCCATCTGGCCTTGCATTTTTATCACCTATTACCAGGTCAAAAATACACGACTGCACCACAAGAGGCACCTTTGTGACTCCCACATCAAAGCCTATATCGCGCTCCTCGAGATACTTCATCACGCCTCCCGCTGCATCCAGACCAAAGGCAGAGCCGCCTGACAGTACAAGAGCATGGATACCCTTTGCGTCTGCCACAGGATTTAAAAGTGGTGTCTCCCGCGAAGCCGGTCCGCCTCCCCTTATGTCAACTCCCGCCGGTGACTGTTTATCAAAAAGAAATACCGTACAGCCGGTCAAGCCCTTAGTGTCCTCGGCTTGGCCTATTTTGAAGCCGCCGATATCCATTATGTCTATTTCATGCATATGTTTCACCTTATATCATACCTTTCTTTTAACTCAAATGCTTTTTACCATTCCTAGTCCAACTGCTTATAAAACAGGCGGACCTTATCAGTCCGCCGTACATACAATTTCACATTTATTTTAAATCTATCTGAATTTATTTTGCTGCAATTGGTTTGATAGTATTTAAAACCAATCCAACAAGGTATACGATGATTGCGGCAACTATTGCCTCAATTACTCCGTTAAAGCTGATGACTCCGGTGATAACGCCCAGCACCGCGTTTCCTGCCACACCGATTGCATCTGCATAAGCATCCTTGTAAAGCACGAAGATTGAGCCCATTACAAGCAGTGTGTTGGTCATGGCACCGGCTACACCTGCATATACAAACGGAATAACCTGTGTGCTCTTTCTGATAAATACAGCCTCAACTACTATAAATACTACAGCTCCGACTGCTATGCCGATTCCTAAAGCGGTTGCTTGTGAAAGTGACTCTGACATCTTGCCGAGGAATGCATATACTCCGAATGCAAGGAATACTGACATGAGCACATTTAAAACTGTGCCCCAGAGATTTTTCTTCTCTGACGCAAGCACCTTTTTGATGCCTATATATACAAAATAAGGTATAACACCTACTAAAATTCTTGGAACAAATGCTATGAATAAGCTCTTAAATATACCTGAGGTTCCGACCAGGGATGCGGCAAGCACCGGCGAAAATACAAAGGATGAAAGAGTTCCTCCGACTATAGTTGCCTTTAAACAACTGGTAAATCCGAATACAAATCCAAGGAATGCTCCCTTTTTAGGTCCGCAGAAAAGTGAACCAAGGATTACCGGAATGTGAATAATCGTAGCGTTGATAACTACGAGCGGAATATATCCGAGTGGTGTGAATGCCATGATAATGATAATGGCTGTAAATAAACCTGTCAGTACAAGTTCGTTTGTTTTTGAATTGCGCATTGTTTTTCCTCCTTTTGGTAAAAGCCCATATGGGTCTCGTCCTAATTCTGTTATGCTGTGATTCTGTCACACGGCATAAAAGCGCACATGAAAATTGTATGGCTGCTGGATTCTCGTATGAGTAACCCGCATTTATGTATCATACCACCGGATGCGTGATGTGTAAATACAAATTTGTTATATTTTTAACAAAATGTGTTGTCGCAGTGCAAATCACTGACATATACATCGATGTCTTACATATGCTGCATTGTATCTCACAAGCGTGAAAAAAAATCCCCGGACATCGTATAAATGTCCGGGGAAATTATTTATTCTACTGTAACTGATTTTGCAAGGTTACGTGGCTGGTCAGGGTTTAAGCCCTTTCCTGTTGATGTGTAGTAAGCGATAAGCTGACAGATTATAACTGACTCGAAAATCACAAACTCATCCGGTGCCTGTGGGAGTGAGATATGCACATCACAGATTGACTTATCTGTAATATCCTTATCCTTGCTAAGAAGGATAACGTATGCGCCTCTCGCCTTTACCTCGCGGATATTTGAGATGACCTTGCTGTATACATGGCTCTGTGTAGCAACTGCGATAACCGGAACCCCCTCGCTGATGAGCGCGATTGTACCGTGCTTTAACTCGCCTGCTGCATAAGCCTCAGCATGAATATATGAAATCTCTTTGAGCTTGAGTGCGCCCTCCATGCTTAATGCATAATCAAGTCCTCGTCCTATGTAAAACGCATTTGCAGCATTTGTCATTCTCTTCGTAAGCTGTTCAATCTCAGGTGCCTGTGTGATAACTGACTCAATGAGATTTGGAACCTCCTGCAGATTCTCAATAAATGTCTTTGCCTCTTCCTTGGTCATACGGCCGGATACAAGACCAAGCTTGCATCCAATCAGGTAAAAGCTTGCCACCTGAACTGTGTATGCCTTTGTACTTGCAACAGCAATCTCAGGACCTGCGTGTGTATAAAGTACATAGTTGCTCTCACGGGCTATTGTTGAGCCCTTTACATTTACGATAGAAAGCGTCTTTTTAGTATACTTATTAGCCAGACGAAGTGCCTCTAAGGTATCGATTGTCTCACCTGACTGTGACACAAAAATAACCATTGACCTGTCTGTGAGAACAGGCTGCTCATATCTGAACTCTGATGCAATCTCAACAGAAACGGGAATACCAAACTTGTTCTTTAAAAGAGCTTTTCCGACCATTCCAGCATACATGGCTGTACCGCATGCTACAACTGTTATGTCGCTTATATCCTCGAAGAACGAATCCGGGATATTATCATCCTCAAAACAAGGAAGTGAATCCTTGATTCTTGGAGTGATAGTCCTTGTGATAGCTGTTGGCTGCTCATGAATTTCCTTGATCATGAAATGCGGATATCCATCCTTCTGAGCTGCCGTCACATCCCAGTTTACCTCAAGATAATCCGGCTCAACTTTCTTACCCTCTAAATCCTCCATTTCGATTCCATCAGCAGTCATTGTCATGATAGTGTACTCCGGAAGTATAAAATAGCGCTTTGAATATTTGATAAACGCTGTAAGATCTGATGCAATAAATGCTCCGTCATCGCAATATGTTGCAACCATCGGGCTTACATTTCTGACAGCAAAAATCTTTCCCGGCTGATCCTTGAACATGATACAGAACGCAAATGAACCCTGAAGCTCTGCTACTGCCTTCTTAATAGTAGCCTTTGGATCTCCGTCATAGAGCTTGTTGATAAGAGCCGCTGCTACCTCTGTATCTGTCTCAGATATAAGAGAGTCTGCAAGATCAAACTTGTTTACGATCTCATGGTAATTCTCAATGATACCATTGTGGATGAGTGCGACATTTCCAACCTTGTGAGGATGAGCATTGGCATTGGTAACTCCGCCGTGTGTTGCCCATCTTGTATGTCCGATTCCGCAGGTTGAATTGTTCTCATCATCGCAGATAGCGAGAAGATCCTTAACCTTTCCGACGGTTTTGCGAATAGAAATCTTGCCAGTATCCTTGAAATAGGCAATACCTGCACTGTCGTATCCACGATACTCTAACGCTGCGAGTCCTTCCGTCAAAATCTTCTGAGCCTCTAAACGGCCTGTAAATCCTATAATTCCACACATAGTGTTAGATCTCCTTTTCGATATATAATTTTAAATGTACAAATATGTAACTGTTCTGTACTGAATAGCTACTTGATTTTTATGGTTCTCTCGCTTTGTTTTGATGTCTCCATCATATTTGGCTCGAGATGCGCATCCATATATGCGTCCAGGCATCCGCCGAATTTTCGATAACCTGAAACCTCGTTAACCGGCATCATTTTACGTACCTGCCGGTGCATGGCGCTAAAGTTTTTAACTTTTCGAAATCCAATCCCTCCACATTTAATTGAACGATGTTATTCTATCACATTGGGATAAATGCCTCAATTGTAAAATTAGCCGAATTTTTCATAAATGTGGGGGTAAATTTATAATATGCGACTAGATGTCGTAGTATAACAAAGATTACGCTATATTTATGGTCAAAAAAACACAGTACTGCGATAAACAGTACTGTGTTTAAATGTATTAGTAATGTAATTTTATTGCATTATTATGCGATTATGCGTCAGCATTTGCCTCTTTAAGAGCTGCTGTAAGCTGAGGAACGATCTTCTTTAAATCTCCTACTAAGCCGTAATCAGCTACGTCGAAGATTGGAGCATCCTCGTCCTTGTTGATGGCGATGATGAGATCAGACTCCTCCATACCTGCTACGTGCTGGATGGCTCCTGAGATACCGATTGCGAAGTAAATCTGTGGACGTACAGTCTTTCCTGTCTGTCCTACCTGATAATCCTGTGCTAACCAGCCGTTCTCTACTGCTGCACGAGAGCATGATACCATACCACCCTTGAAGCATGAAGCAAGGTCACGAAGCATCTCGAAGTTCTCAGCGCTTCCAACTCCACGTCCGCCTGATACAAGTACCTTAGCGTCCATGATGTTCTCTACGTTGCCAACTGCCTTAACGATATCCATGATCTCAACATAACGGTTGTTCTCCTCGAGTGTAGGATTGAACTCGATAACCTCTGCTGCTCTGCCAGCCTCTTTAGGAAGCTTCTGCATAACACCAGGACGAACTGTTGCCATCTGTGGACGGTTGTCAGGACAAGCGATTGTTGCGATTGTGTTTCCACCGAATGCAGGACGTGTCATGAGAAGCTGGTTGTGCTTCTGCTCCTGTCCAGGCATAGCGTTGATTGGGAAATCACCAATCTCAAGCTTTGTACAGTCAGCTGTAAGACCTGTCTTAACTCTTGCTGAAACTGTTGGTCCGAGGTCACGTCCGATAGCTGTTGCACCAACTAACATGATCTCCGGCTTGTACTCGTTGATTACTGATACAAGAGCCTGTGCGTATGGCTCTGTTCTGTATGTCTCAAGTGCAGGATTGTCTACAACGATTACCTTGTCTGCGCCGTACTCACCGAGCTCTGTTGCAAGAGCCTTTACGTTAGATCCAAGAAGTACTGCAGTAACCTCTGTATTTAAATCTGCTGCTAACTCTTTAGCTTTACCGACTAACTCAAAGGCGATGTCGCTAAGCTTATTGTCTACCTGCTGTGCGTAGATATATACGCCCTTATATTCTTCTAAACCCATTTTTGGTTCCTCCATACTAGATGATATGTTTCTCTTTGAATTTCTCCATGAGATAGTTTACTGACTCTGTTGGATCAAGGTTAACCTTTTCTCCAGCTCCCTTAGGTACCTTGTCAGATGCCTTAGCAATCTTTGTAGGTGATCCCTTAAGTCCAAGATCTGAATCGTCAACATCCTTAAGGTCAGCTCTGCCCCAGACAGTTACCTCTTTGTCAAATGCATCGAAGATTCCGCCCGGTGTCATATATCTAGGCTCATTTAACTCTGAAAGAGCTGTGATAAGACAAGGCATCTTAGCCTTAACTACGTGATATCTGTCCTCGTACTGACGCTTAACGACTACAGAATCTCCCTCAACCTTGATATCCTCTGCGTATGAGATTACAGGAAGTCCAAGATGAACTGCGATCTGTGGTCCAACCTGTGCTGTATCTCCATCGATAGCCTGACGGCCTGTGATGATTAAATCATAATCGAGATTTCTTAATGCACCTGCAATTGTAGTAGATGTAGCCCATGTATCAGCTCCACCAAGTACTCTGTCTGTTACTAAAACTGCATCATCAGCGCCCATAGCCATTGCCTCACGAAGGATTGCATCAGCCTTTGGAAGTCCCATTGTAAGAACTGTAACCTTTGCGCCTGTCTCGTCTTTGATTCTAAGTGCTGCCTCAAGACCAGCCTTGTCATCTGGATTCATGATTGCAAGCATTGAAGCTCTATCAAGTGTTCCGTCAGGATTGAATTTTACTCCACCCTTTGTATCAGGAACCTGTTTAATACATACTACGATATTCATGTATTTGTTCTCCTTTATTTATTCTAAGTAGCTCTACAGTTATGATAGCTCTCTTAACTATCTGAGTAATGAGCCTGAAATAACCATACGCTGAACCTCTGAAGTTCCCTCGTAGATCTCTGTAATCTTAGCATCACGCATCATACGCTCTACATCGTACTCACGGATATATCCGTATCCACCGAATAACTGAACGCACTCTGTTGTAACAGCCATAGCTGTCTCTGCTGCGAATAATTTAGCCTTTGCTGCATCTACTGAGTAAGAAACCTTAGGGTTCTTAGCAAACTCTGCCTTCTTCATTGCTGCTGCGTATACAAGATACTTAGCTGCATCGATACGTGTAGCCATATCTGCAAGCTTGAACTGTGTATTCTGCTGCTGTGCGATTGAACGGCCGAACTGCTTTCTTTCCTTTGTGTACTCGATAGTTCTCTCTAATGCGCCCTCTGCAATACCAAGTGCCTGAGCAGCGATTCCGATACGTCCACCATCAAGTGTATGCATAGCGATTGGGAAACCTCTTCCCTCTTTTCCAAGTAATGCATCCTTTGGAATACGTGCATCCTCGAAGATAAGCTCGTATGTAGATGATCCACGGATACCCATCTTCTTCTCTTTTGTTCCGAATGAGAATCCAGGTGTTCCCTTGTCTACGATGAATGCAGAGAAGTTCTTCTTCTTGCGTCCACGCTTGTCCTCTGTGATGCTTGTAATAGCGATGATGATGTAAACATCAGCAACCTTACCGTTTGTGATGAAGCACTTAGATCCGTTAAGAACCCACTCGTCTCCGTCTAAAACGGCCTTTGTCTGACATCCCTGTGCATCTGTACCAGCGCCCGGCTCAGTAAGACCGAAAGCACCGATCTTCTTGCCTGAAGCAAGGTCAGGAACATATTTTTTCTTCTGCTCCTCTGTACCGAATGTCATAATAGGATCGATACAAAGTGATGTATGAGCAGATACAATAACGCCTGTTGTACCACAAACCTTTGATAATTCTTCTACACACATAACGTATGTAAGTGGATCACAGCCCTGTCCGCCGTACTCCTTTGGTACAGGAATGCCCATGAATCCATATTTTCCCATCTTAGCAACTGTCTCTGCTGGGAATACCTCTGTCTCGTCAGTCTCTGTCTCTTATACACATCTCCGAGCCCACGAGACGCTCATGAATCTCGTAT
>ENA-OZSX01000645-OZSX01000645.1-human-gut-metagenome-genome-assembly--contig:-NODE-645-length-10578-cov-5.904305_pt1 | contig 10578 bp, 6 predicted proteins | sample MGYA00244131_ERZ653984 | MGnify/ENA primary metagenome ERZ653984 (study PRJEB26926, sample SAMN06164778) | human gut metagenome | biome: ENVO:00009003; feature: ENVO:2100002; material: ENVO:00002003...
TACGAGATTCATGAGCGTCTCGTGGGCTCGGAGATGTGTATAAGAGACAGCAGTGCGCACACCAGAATGACGGCGGCAACGATCAGGTTGCGGCTGTTGGTGAAGTCCACGCGGTTCTCCACCACGTTGCGCACACCGATAGCGGAGATCATTCCGTACAGCACAAAGCTGATACCGCCGATGATGCCGGTGGGGATGGTGTTGATGACAGCCTCAAACTTGGGGCTGAAGCTCAGGATGATAGCCAGCACAGCGGCAATGCGGATGACCAGCGGGTCGTAGATCTTGCTCAGTGCCAGCACGCCGGTGTTCTCGCCGTAGGTGGTGTTGGCGGGGCCGCCCAGCAGACCAGCCATGGTGGTGGCCAGACCATCGCCCATCAGGGTGCGGTTTAGGCCGGGGTCATTGATGTAGTTGTGGCCGACGGTGGCGCTGATGGCAGCGATGTCGCCAACGTGCTCCATCATGGTAGCCAGTGCGATGGGGATAATGGTGAACAGCGCACTGATGAACTCCGGGCTGCCGTCAATGGCAAACAGACCCATAGCCTCCTTGTGCAGGGGGATGCCCAGCCAAGCGGCCTCGGAGATCTTCTGGAAGTCCACTGCGCCGGTGACCAGTGCCACTGCGTAGGAGACCAGCACACCGATGAGAATGGGCAGGATCTTGACCATACCCTTGCCCCAGATGTTGCACACGATGACAGTGCCCAGTGCCACAAAGGCCAGCAGCCAGTTGGACTGGCAGTTGGTGATAGCAGAGGGAGCAAGGATCAGACCGATGGAGATGATGATGGGGCCGGTGACCACCGGCGGGAAGAACTTCATGATGCGGCGGATGCCAAAGGTGGAGATCAGCAGGCTGGCCACCAGATAGACCAGACCCGAGAATGCAATGGCAGCGCAGGCATAGGGCAGCATCTTGGTGTTGGCAACGGTCAGGTTGCCATCGGCATCAGCCAGCATGGGAGCCACGATGGAGAAGCCGCCCAGATACGCAAAGGAGGAGCCGAGGAATGCCGGGACCTTCTTTTTGGTAATGAGGTGGAACAGCAGCGTGCCCAGACCGGCACACAGCAGAGTAGTGGAAACGCTCAGGCCGGTGAGCAGCGGCACCAGAACCGTTGCGCCAAACATAGCAAACATATGCTGCACACCCAGAATAAACATTCTGCCGGTGCCCAGCTTTTTGGCGTCGTATACGCCCTTGGAGTAATCGATCTTTTCGCTCATAGAAAACCTCCTATACTGTTATTCCCAAAAAAAGAGGCATTGCCGTTGAAACAGCAGTGCCTCTGAATTTCAGGAACAAGACCTCCACACAAAAATGGGAAAGAAGCAGCTATGCAGTCGCTCGCGCTTGAACATTGTGCTCCTCCCCTTCTTTTTGTGTTCTTTCCAACAACCGGAACCGCTCCGGCAAGGCAGCAGCAACGCCGCAGCCTTTTTGTTAAGTATAGCAGATTTTGGGCTTTCCAGCAAGGTGTTGACAGCTTTTTCTTGCCGGTTACACTGTGCCGTGGCTGCGGGGGTTGCACTTTTGGACGGAATGCCCTATAATAGAGCCTGTCCTTATTTCCTACCATTATAATGTGTTGATATTACAGGAGGCTCTATGCTCTATCTGGATTACTCTGCCAACACCCCTGTGGACGAGGCAGTGCTGCAATGCTTCTGTGACGCCGAGCGGCGTCACCCGGGCAACGCCAACGCCCACCATCAGGCAGGCACTACCGCAAAGGCTGCTATAAACGAGGCGACCGGCAGCATTGCCCGCTGTCTGGGCGCACCGCCTGCGGGCATCATCTACACCTCCGGCGCAAGCGAAGCCAACAACCTTGCCGTAAAGGGGTTGGCAGCGCTGGGAGGTGCAGCAGGCAGGCACATCCTCTCTACCCCGCTGGAGCATTCATCTGTCAGCGGCAGTCTGGAGGCGCTGCAAAAGCAGGGGTACGAGGTGGAGCTGCTGGACATCCTGCCGGACGGCACGGTGGACCTCGCTGACCTGAAACAGCGGCTGCGCCCGGACACCGTTCTGGTTGCTGTGACCGCTGTGGACAGCGAGTTGGGTGTAGTACAGCCCATTGCAGAGATTGCAGAGCTTTTAAAGGCATACCCCAACTGCCATTTCCATGTGGACGCCACGCAGGCTGTGGGGAAAATTCCTGTGCAGTTTGAGGGCATGGACACCATGAGCCTGACAGCCCATAAGTTTTACGGGCTCAACGGCATCGGTGTGCTGGTAAAGCGGCTGGGGCTGGCACTGCCGCCCCTCATCCACGGCGGAGAGAGCACTACCCCCTACCGCAGCGGCACACCTACCATAGCCCTTGCCTGCTCGCTGGCGCTGGCTTTGGAAAAGGCTACTGCGGAGCTGCCAGCCCGCGCCGCAACTGTGCGCAGCCTGAATGACCGGCTGCGTGCAGAGCTTTCCCGCTATCCAAAAGTACGCATCAACAGCCCGGCAAACGCTGTGCCGCATATCCTGAACCTGAGCGTGCAGGGCGTAAAGGGTACCGTGTTCCAGCGGGAGTTGGACACACGCGGGGTATGCGTCTCGGTCAAATCCGCCTGTTCGTCCGATGGGTTGCCTTCCCGCGCAGTGCTTGCAGTCAGTCAAGACCGGCGCAACGCCCTTTCCTCTTGGCGCATCAGCCTGAGCCACCTTACCACAGAAGAGGAAGCGACCGCCTTTCTGCACGCCTTTGCAGACTGCTATAACACCCTGACCCAGTAAAGGAGCTGTGAAACAAAGCCGTTTGCAGCTGCCATAAACAAACAAAAAGACCTTCCCGCTCTCCGGAACGGGAAAGTCTTTATAAATTGCTAATTAGCCTTGGAACTTACGTTCAAGGACAAAATCACTCAATGATCTTGCCAACAACGCCGGAACCAACGGTACGGCCACCCTCGCGGATAGCGAAACGCAGGCCCTCTTCCATAGCAACAGGGGTCAGCAGCTCAACGTGCATCATGACGTTATCGCCGGGCATGCACATCTCGGTGCCTTCGGGCAGGGTGATGATGCCGGTCACGTCAGTGGTACGGAAGTAGAACTGAGGACGATAGTTGGAGAAGAAGGGAGTGTGACGGCCGCCTTCGTCCTTGGTCAGGACGTAGACCTGAGCCTCAAAGACGTTGTGGGGGTGCACAGAACCGGGCTTAGCCAGAACCTGGCCACGCTCGATCTGGGAACGATCAACACCACGCAGCAGAGCGCCGATGTTATCGCCAGCCTCAGCGAAGTCCAGAGACTTACGGAACATCTCCAGACCGGTGATGGTGGTGTTCAGACGGTCGGGCTTGATGCCGACGATCTCCATAGCATCGCCAACCTTGGCCATACCACGCTCAACACGACCGGTAGCAACGGTACCACGGCCAGAAATGGTCATGACATCCTCGATGGGCATCAGGAAGGGCTTGTCCTCCTCACGATCCGGGTTGGGGATGTAGGAATCAACAGCATCCATCAGCTCCTTGATGCAAGCGTAAGCGGGATCCTCGGGATCGTTGGGAGCCTCCAGAGCCTTCAGAGCGGAACCACGAATGATCGGGGTGTCGTCGCCCGGGAAGTCGTACTCGCTCAGCAGCTCACGGATCTCCATCTCGACCAGATCCAGCAGCTCTTCGTCATCGACCATATCGCACTTGTTCATGAACACAACGATATAGGGCACGCCGACCTGACGAGCCAGCAGGATGTGCTCACGGGTCTGGGGCATGGGACCATCGGTAGCAGCAACGACCAGAATAGCGCCGTCCATCTGAGCAGCACCGGTGATCATGTTCTTAACGTAGTCAGCATGGCCCGGGCAGTCAACGTGAGCGTAGTGACGCTTCTCGGTCTGATACTCAACGTGAGCGGAGTTGATCGTGATGCCACGAGCGCGCTCCTCAGGAGCCTTATCGATGTTAGCGTAGTCCATGAACTCTGCATCACCCTTCAGAGCCAGGTACTTGGTGATAGCAGCGGTCAGAGTGGTCTTGCCGTGGTCAACGTGACCGATGGTGCCGATGTTAACATGCGGCTTAGAACGGTCGAACTTTGCCTTTTCAGCCATTGGAATATCCTCCCTTAATTTAGGTTTTGATATTGGTTACAACAACCCTGCAAAATGCAGACATTGCACTGCAAGGCTATTCTACTAAATTTGCCCTGTAAAATCAAGTGCTTTTACAGGAAATTTTGCCGGAGTTACACTACCCCGGCAAAATTCTCATGCTTTTCAGCGCTTAGCCCTTGGTACGGCCAGCAATGATCTGGTCAGCAATGTTCTTGGGAACCGGCTCGTAGTGAGAGGGCTCCATAACATACTGGCCACGACCCTGAGTCTTGGAACGCAGGTCGGTAGCGTAGCCGAACATCTGAGCCAGAGGCACAAATGCGTTGACACGCTGGGTACCGGCCATAGCCTCCATGCCCTGGATCTGACCACGGCGAGCGTTCAGGTCACCGATAACATCGCCCAGATATTCATCAGGAACGATAACAGCAACCTTCATGATGGGCTCAGTGATGATAGGATCAGCCTTGCGCATAGCATCCTTGAATGCCATAGAGCCAGCGATGGAGAAGGCCATTTCAGAGGAGTCGACCTCATGATAAGAACCATCCCACAGGGTGACCTTGACATCAACAACAGGATAGCCTGCCAGAACGCCAGCCTTCATAGCACCCTGAATACCGTTGTCGATAGCAGGGATGTATTCCTTCGGGATAGCGCCGCCAACGATAGCGTTGACGAACTCGTAACCCTTGCCGGGCTCGTTGGGCTCGATCTTGATCTTAACGTGACCGTACTGGCCCTTACCACCGGACTGACGTGCGTACTTGGTCTCCTGGTTGGCCTCCTTGCGGATGGTCTCACGGTAAGCAACCTGGGGTGCGCCCACGTTTGCCTCAACCTTGAACTCGCGCAGCAGACGGTCAACGATGATCTCCAGGTGCAGCTCGCCCATACCAGCAATAATGGTCTGGCCGGTCTCTTCATCGGTGTAGGTCTTGAAGGTCGGGTCCTCTTCGGCCAGCTTTGCCAGCGCGATGCCCATCTTCTCGTTACCAGCCTTGGTCTTAGGCTCGATAGCAACGCGGATAACGGGCTCGGGGAACTTCATGGACTCCAGAATGATGGGATGATTCTCATCACACAGAGTATCACCAGTGGTGGTGTTCTTCAGACCGACAACAGCAGCAATATCACCTGCATAGCAGCAGTCGATATCCTTGCGGTGGTTGGAGTGCATCTGCAGGATGCGACCCATACGCTCCTTGCTGTCCTTCACAGAGTTGTAAACAGTAGTACCTGCCTCAACCTTACCGGAGTACACACGGAAGTATGCCAGCTTACCAACGAACGGGTCGGTAGCGATCTTGAAAGCCAAAGCTGCGAAGGGAGCGTCGTCGGAAGACGGACGGGTCTCCTGCTCTTCGGTCTCAGGATTCACACCCTTGATGTCCTCGACATCGGTAGGTGCGGGCATATAGTCAACGATAGCGTCCAGCAGCTTCTGCACACCGCGGTTCTTGTAGGAAGAACCACAGACAACGGGAACCAGAGTATTTGCAATGGTCTCCTTGCGGATAGCAGCCTTCAGTTCCTCACGGGTGATCTCCTCACCCTCGAGGTACTTCTCCATCAGCTCTTCGTCGTTCTCAGCAACAGCCTCGACCAAAATGTTACGGTACTCTTCAGCCTGCTCGACCATATCCTCGGGGATAGGCTCGGTGCGCATATCGTTGCCCATATCGTCGTAGTAGACCTCAGCGTTCATATCGACCAGATCAACGATACCACGGAAGGTATCCTCCTGACCGATAGGCAGCTGGATCGCTACGCCGTTAGCGTGCAGACGATCGTGCAGCATCTTGATGCAGCGGAAGAAGTCGGCACCCATGGTATCCATCTTGTTGACGTAGACCATACGGGGAACCTTGTACTCGTCAGCCTGACGCCAAACGGTCTCAGACTGGGGCTCGACACCGCCCTTAGCAGCCAGAACGGTCACAGAACCGTCCAGCACGCGCAGAGAACGCTGAACCTCAACAGTGAAGTCCACGTGGCCCGGGGTGTCGATGATATTGATGCGGTGACGGTTCTTCTTGAATGCAACCGGATCCTTCTGGGTCTCAGAGTGGCTCCAGTAGCAGGTGGTAGCAGCGGAAGTGATGGTGATACCACGCTCCTGCTCCTGAACCATCCAGTCCATGGTAGCGCCGCCATCATGGACTTCGCCGATCTTGTGGTTGATGCCGGTGTAGTACAGAATACGCTCGGTAGTCGTAGTCTTACCAGCATCGATATGGGCCATAATGCCGATATTTCTCGTCATCTGAAGAGAAACTTCTCTGGGTGTAGCCATGAAATTAACCTCCTACAGAACAGATCAATAACGGAAATGTGCGAAAGCCTTGTTAGCTTCTGCCATCTTGTGAGTATCCTCACGCTTCTTCACGGCGTTACCAGTGTTGTTGGCAGCATCCATGATCTCAGCAGCCAGACGCTGTGCCATGGTCTTCTCACCACGGGTGCGGCTGTAGGCAGTCAGCCAGCGCAGACCCAGAGTCTCGCGGCGAGCGGGGCTGACCTCCAGGGGAACCTGGTAGTTAGCGCCACCAACACGGCGGGTCTTGCACTCGAGGCTGGGCATGATGTTCTCCATCGCCTTCTCGAAAGTCTCCAGAGGATCGTTGCCGGTCTTTTCCTGAATCATGGAGAAAGCTTCGTAAACGATCTTCTGAGCGACGCCCTTCTTGCCATCCAGCATGACGCTGTTGACCAGGCGGGTGACCATCTTGGAATTGTAAATAGGATCAGCTAAGACATCGCGCTTAGCAATGTTACCTCTTCTAGGCATCTTTCTTCCCTCCTTCACAGAATGATATCATCGGTACTCGAAAGTAATAAAACTCCCGTTGTGTCACAAAGAGCTGACCTTACATAAACCGTTACCCTCCGCTTTTAAGCGGACTTGTTATTTATATAAAGGAAAGCCGTTTATGGCGGTTGTCCTCAATTACTTCTTTGCAGCACCGGCCTTAGGACGCTTTGCGCCGTACTTGGAGCGGGCCTGATTACGGCCTGCCACACCCTGAGTATCCAGGGTACCACGGATGATGTGGTAACGCACACCGGGCAGGTCCTTAACACGGCCGCCACGGATCAGCACAACGGAGTGCTCCTGCAGGTTATGGCCGATACCGGGAATGTAAGAGGTGACCTCGATACCATTCGTGAGGCGGACACGAGCAACCTTACGCAGAGCAGAGTTAGGCTTCTTGGGGGTCATGGTACGAACTGCAGTGCAGACACCACGCTTCTGGGGGCTGCTCAGATCAGAGTACTGCTTCTTCTGAGAGTTATAAGTCTTCTGCAGAGCGGGAGCGGTGCTCTTGGTAGTCAGGACCTCACGGCCTTTGCGTACAAGCTGGTTAAAAGTAGGCATTTTGTTTCTCCTTTCTTAATGATGAACATCGGAAGCATTTTCCGACTTTTTAGCCGCACTATCCCCATGAGGGACGCGCAACAGTTATATAATACCCGCTTTGCAGCCGGATGTCAACAGTTTTTGCAATTTTTTTGTATTTATTCCAGATTTTTTCTTTCAGACAGTTTTTGGCAGAAAAAGTGCCTTTTCCCTCCCCTGCTGCGCTGCCTTTGGCACGCAAAAACCGCCCCGCAGGCTTTCGCCCACGGAGCGGTTTTGTTTAACGGATCAGATCCTGACAGATGCCGCGCTTACTGTGCGGAGGCAGCCAGCTCGGCTGCGATCTCGGCATCGCGCTCAGCCTCACGGTTCTTCAGATCCTCACGCACCTCCGGCAGACCGGTACCGGCGGGGATCAGCTTACCGATGATGACGTTCTCCTTCAGACCGGACAGCGGGTCGACCTTGCCCTTGATGGCGGCCTCGGTCAGCACGCGGGTGGTCTCCTGGAAGGATGCAGCAGACAGGAAGGAGTCGTTGGCCAGAGCAGCCTTGGTGATGCCCAGCAGCACCTGCTGGTACTCTACCAGCTTCAGGCCCTCTTCGCCTGCATCAATGCGCTTTTGCAGATCGGCATTGATGTTCTCCACCTCCAGACGGCTTGCCAGAGCACCGCCGATCAGGTTGGAGGAGCCGGAGTCGGTCACGCGCACCTTGCGGCACATCTGACGGACGATGACTTCGATATGCTTATCGTTGATCTCAACGCCCTGCAGACGGTAGACCTTCTGGACCTCGTTGATCAGGTAGTTCTGCACGTCCTCCAGACCCTTGATGGCCAGAATATCCTGCGGGTACAGCACGCCCTCACGGGTGATGATGTCGCCCTTCTCCACGCGGTCGCCGGGCATCACGCGGGAATGCTGAGTGAACGGGATGGAGTAGCTCTTGACTTCCTCAGCACCGTTCTCGTCCTTGCCGGTGACCTTGATGACCACGTTCTTCTTGGTGTCGTCCTGAGAGACCACACCGGAGATCTCGCTCATGATGGCCATGCTCTTGGGACGGCGGCTCTCGAACAGCTCCTCAACACGGGGCAGACCCTGTGTAATATCCTCGGCAGATGCGATACCGCCGGTATGGAAAGTACGCATGGTCAGCTGAGTACCGGGCTCGCCGATGGACTCTGCGGCGATAACACCGACAGACTCGCCCAGACGGACCGGCTCGCCGTTGGCCATATCGGAACCGTAGCAGCGTGCGCAGACGCCGGTCTTTGCACGGCAGGTCAGCAGGCTGCGGATTTTCAGACGGGTGATACCGGCTGCCTCGATCTCGTTGGCATCGTACAGGTCGATCATCTTGCCCTCGGGCACGATAACCTTGCCGGTGATGGGATTGACCACATCGCCCACGGCAAAACGGCCGATCAGACGCTCGCGGAAGCTCTCGATCTTCTCCTTGCCCTCGTGGATCTCAGAGACCCACAGGCCATCGGTGGTGCCGCAGTCGATCTCGCGGACGATGACGTCCTGAGAAACATCGACCATGCGGCGGGTCAGGTAACCGGAGTCGGCAGTACGCAGAGCGGTATCAGCCAGACCCTTACGAGCACCACGGGCAGAAACGAAATATTCCAGAATGTTCAGACCTTCGCGGTAGTTTGCACGAATGGGCATCTCGATGGTGTGACCGGCAGTGTTTGCCAGCAGGCCGCGCATACCGGCCAGCTGCTTGATCTGGTTCATAGAACCACGAGCACCGGAGTCTGCCATCATATAGATCTCGTTGTCCTTGGGCAGGTTGTCTGCCAGAGCCTTGGAGACCTTATCGGTGGTCTTCTGCCAGATATCGATGGTCTTGTTGTAACGCTCGTTATCCGAGATCAGACCACGGTTGAACAGCTTGCCGACCTTGGCGATCTCCTTATCGGCCTCGGCGATCAGCTCCTGCTTCTGGGGCGGGATCACAGCGTCGCACACAGCCACGGAGATAGCGGACAGGGTGGAGTACTTATAGCCCTGTGCCTTGATGGCATCCAGCATCTTAGCACACTTGCGGGTGCCGTTGCGGGTCATGCAGCGGGAGATGATCTCGGGCAGGGTCTTTTTGGTCACGCGGAAGCTGACCTCGTACTCCAGCCAGTGCTCGGGATCGGTACGATCCACATAGCCCAGGTTCTGGGGAATGGGATTGTTGAAGATGATGCGGCCGGCGGTGGCATCCACCAGACCGGTGCGCTCCACGCCGTCAATGGTCATGGTGCGGCGCACCTTGATGGGCGCGTGCAGGGTGATGACGTGCTCGGCGTAAGCCATCAGAACCTCGTTCTCATCACGGAACACCTTGCCTGCGCCCTCGTCGTTCTCGCGGACGGTGGTCAGGTAGTAGCTGCCCAGGATCATATCCTGCGTAGGCACGGTAACAGGTGCGCCGTCAGAGGGTTTCAGCAGGTTGCCGGAAGCCAGCATCAGCATCTTGGCTTCACGGCAGGCATCCTCACTCAGAGGCAGATGGACTGCCATCTGGTCGCCGTCGAAGTCGGCGTTGAATGCGGTACAGGCCAGCGGGTGCAGCTTGACGGCACGGCCTTCCACCAGCACGGGGTTGAAGGCCTGAATGCCCAGACGGTGCAGGGTAGGTGCACGGTTCAGCAGCACGGGGTGACCCTTGATAACGGTCTCGAGGCTGTCCCAGACTTCGGGCTTTGCGCGCTCGACCATCTTGCGGGCGGACTTGATGTTGTTGGCAATGCCCTTCTCCACCAGATCCTTCATGACAAAGGGCTTGAACAGCTCCAGAGCCATCTCCTTGGGCAGACCGCACTGATCCATCTTCAGCTCAGGGCCGACGACGATAACGGAACGGCCGGAGTAGTCAACACGCTTGCCCAGCAGGTTCTGACGGAAGCGGCCCTGCTTGCCCTTCAGCAGATCAGAAAGGCTCTTCAGTGCGCGGTTGTTGGGGCCGGTGACCGGACGGCCGCGGCGGCCGTTGTCGATCAGGCTGTCCACAGCCTCCTGCAGCATCCGCTTCTCGTTGCGCACGATGATGTCAGGAGCGCCCAGCTCCAGCAGGCGGCGCAGACGGTTGTTGCGGTTGATGACGCGGCGGTACAGGTCCTGTCTCTTATACACATCTCCGAGCCCAC
>ENA-OZSX01000663-OZSX01000663.1-human-gut-metagenome-genome-assembly--contig:-NODE-663-length-10428-cov-27.015521_pt1 | contig 10428 bp, 7 predicted proteins | sample MGYA00244131_ERZ653984 | MGnify/ENA primary metagenome ERZ653984 (study PRJEB26926, sample SAMN06164778) | human gut metagenome | biome: ENVO:00009003; feature: ENVO:2100002; material: ENVO:00002003...
ATTATTAACGAGTTCCGTTGACTATCTTATGCTGTGGGGGTGCTGAGTAGTTACAAGGTATTGGAGTGAATAGCCTTCTTTTGCTTGTAAAGTATTCAAAGTCCCTGTTGCAGAGCATTTGCCTGTAACATAAGAAACTGTTCCTACACCAGAACCATCTTTGATAATATAAACGGCTTCACCCTCCGTACAATAATTGTCCAGGTAACCAACAATGCCATTTGCACCATACACAGGATATGTACCTTGCTCACAAACTTCACTTTCTTGCAGGGTTGAAGATTTACATTCCAAGCATTCTGCTAAGCGAACATTGGGCTTGTTGTTGCGAACTATGTTCTGTGCAATTCCCTTGATTAAGGACTGCAACCTGTCAATGATTTTGCTTTGGGTAGCGATACGCTCGTCAAGAAATGACAACAAGCGGCTTATCTTTTGCTGTTCTTCTATTTGAGGATAACTCAACTTCAAGTTTCGCAAATCATCATTGTAAATACGGATTATTGTCGTAGAGTTCAATTTCCGCCAATCTACTTTCGCTAAAAGATGATACAGGAAACTATTGCTTATACATTGTGAAGGATTATCAATCCACACAATGTTAGAGTCTTGATAATAAGCATCTTTACCATCATAAATAACACACTTTCCAACAGTTCCTGCACAAGTTATCATAACCTCTCCTTTATGAGGATAGTTGTACTTGGTTTTATAATCATCAAATAACTCCTTTGAAATATATGCGTCAGGGGCGTTTCCGATAGTTCCAATTTTATAAAAAGGAACACCTTCTTCTGTGTTTGTCTGAGAAGCTAAGATACGCTTGCACATCAAGACATTACACAAATCTCCCAACTTACACTTCTCCCACTCCCCCTGAAACTCCGGGAATCTGAGATTTGGGGCTAAAATTATTGATTTTCTCTAATTATTATATACACCTTCAAAATTAAGGATTACAATGACAACAAAAACAATTAGAGAAATTGCGTTGGCTTGGAAAAGTGACAAGCAACGCTACGTAAAGCAGTCTACATACGCTGCTTATGTGTTGGTATTGGAGAACCACATTCTGCCTACGTTTGGCGACTGTGAGGCTCTGAGTGAGAAACTTGTGCAGGAGTTCGTTTTGCAGAAACTCAATGGCGGACTCAGTATTAAGACGGTGAAGGATATCCTTATTGTCTTGAAGATGGTGATGAAGTTCGGAGTAAAGAACGAGTGGATGAGCTATTGCGAGTGGGACATCAAGTACCCCACGACAGAGACTAATAAGGAAATTGAGGTGCTGACGGTGGCACACCACAAGAAGATCCTCGATTTCATAAAACAGAACTTCACATTCCGCAACCTCGGTATCTATATCAGTCTGACCACAGGCTTGCGTATCGGAGAGATTTGCGGTTTGAAATGGTCGGATATCAACACCGACAACGGCACAATTACAGTGAACCGCACCATTGAGCGCATCTACATTGTGGAGGGCGAAAAGAAGCACACAGAATTGGTCATCAACACACCCAAGACCAAGAACTCATGCCGTGAAATACCGATGAACAAAGAACTTCTGGCTATGGTAAAACCTCTGAAAAAGGTGGTAAACGAGGACTTTTATGTGTTGACCAACGAAGAGAAGCCGACGGAACCACGAACTTACCGCAACTATTACCATCGACTGATGAAGCGTCTTGACATTCCTCGGCTGAAATATCACGGACTACGCCATAGCTTTGCCACACGCTGCATTGAAAGCAACTGCGACTACAAGACCGTAAGCGTACTGCTCGGTCATGCCAACATCACAACAACCCTTAATCTCTATGTTCACCCGAACATGGAGCAGAAGAAAAAGTGCATCACCAAGATGTTTAAGTCTCTTGGGAAATAGGGAAGCCTGAAAACAATGAGAATATATTGTCTTGGACGGCGAAACCTCGAAATTAGATCATATAAGCTTGTATATGTGATGGAAAAAGCGTAACTTTGCACCGAGATTACACACAGATAATATTCATTTTTTAAACACAAATTTATGATTCTTCAAAATTTGCAAGCCGATTTCAAGGGTTCCAATTGGAAGAGAGAAATCGATGTGCGTGATTTTATCCAGTCTAATTATGAGCCGTATGAGGGCGACGAGTCGTTCCTCGAAGGTCCGACTGAGCGTACCCAGCACTTGTGGAACATCCTTTCTGGCATGTTCGAGACAGAGCGTGAGAAGGGTGTGTACGACGCCGAGACCAAGCTGCCGCAGAGCATCGACACCTACGGTGCCGGCTATATCGACAAGGATAGCGAGGTTGTCGTAGGTTTGCAGACCGATGTGCCCCTTAAGCGTGGTATCTTCCCGAAGGGCGGCATACGTATGGTGGAGAAGGCTCTCAAGTCATACGGCTATGAGCTCGATCCTGCAACAAAGACCATCTTTACAAAGTATCGCAAGACACACAACGAAGGCGTGTTCTCAGCATACAACGATGATATCAAGGCAGCACGTCATGCCCACATTATCACCGGTCTGCCTGACGCTTACGGACGTGGACGCATCATCGGCGACTATCGTCGTGTGGCACTCTACGGAACAACTAACCTCATCGAGGAGAAGAAGCGCTACTTCAAGCGCATCGACATACAGGAGTTTACAGAAGAGATAGTTCGTCATCGCGAGGAAGTTTCGGAGCAGATACAGGCTCTGAAGCAGTTTGAGAGAATGTGTGCTTCGTACGGCTTCGACGTTACAAAGCCTGCACGCAACGCCAAGGAGGCTGTACAGTGGACTTACTTCGGTTATCTCGGTGCCGTTAAGGACCAGGACGGAGCTGCCATGTCGCTCGGTCGTGTATGTGCGTTCCTCGACATCTTCATCCAGCGCGACCTCAAGAACGGCACGCTCACAGAGAGCGAGGCACAGGAACTCATCGACCAGATGGTGATGAAGCTCCGCATCGTGCGCTTCCTCCGCACACCGGAATATAACGACCTCTTCTCTGGCGACCCGATCTGGGCTACTGCTTCTATCGGTGGTATGGGCATCGACGGACGCTCGATGGTTACGAAGACCGACTATCGCTTCCTCCATACATTATATAATATGGGTCCTTCGCCCGAGCCTAACCTCACGGTTCTCTGGAGCGAGCATCTCCCCGAGGTTTGGAAGCGTTATTGCGCCAAGGTGAGCATCGACACTTCAGCCATCCAGTATGAGAACGACGACCTTATGCGTGCTGACCTCGGCGACGACTACGGCATTGCATGCTGCGTATCGCCGATGAAGATAGGTAAGCAGATGCAGTTCTTCGGAGCTCGTGCAAACCTCGCCAAGTGTATGCTCTATGCCATCAACGGCGGACGCGACGAAATGTCGGGCGAGCAGATTGCTCCGCAGTATGCTCCCGTAGAGGGCGACTACCTCACATACGAGGAGTTTATGCCTAAGTTCGAGCAGATGATGAGATGGTTGGCTAAGACTTATGTCAACGCCCTCAAGATCATCCACTACATGCACGACAAGTATGACTATGAGGCATTCGAGATGGCTCTGCATGACGGCGACGTAGAGCGCACACGTGCTACGGGTATTGCAGGTCTGTCCATCGTGGCTGACTCAATCGCAGCGATGAAGCATTGCAAGGTGCGCATTATCCGCGATGAGAGCGGTCTGGCTGTCGACTACAAGATAGAGGAGGGCGAGTACGTGCCGTTCGGTAACAATAATGACGAGACTGACGAGATTGCCGTATCCATCACAGAGAAGTTTATGGAGTATTTGCGTCAGCATCGCACATACCGCGACGCCATTCCGACACAGAGCCTTCTGACCATCACCTCCAACGTGGTGTACGGCCGTAACACAGGCGCCACACCTGACGGAAGAGAGAAGGGTGTGCCGTTCGCACCGGGTGCCAACCCGATGAACGCACGCGACGTGAAGGGAGCCGTTGCAGCTCTTGCTTCAGTAGCCAAACTTCCCTTCCAGCACTCACGCGACGGCATCTCTTACACCTTCGCCATCGCTCCTTCAGCACTCGGCAAGACTCCTGAGATGCGCTCAGCCAACCTCGTGAGTCTGCTTGACGGCTACTTTACTCCTTCAGGAGGTCAGCACATCAACGTGAACGTCTTCGACCGTCAGCTTCTGCTCGACGCTATGGAGCATCCTGAGAAGTATCCGCAGCTCACCATCCGTGTGAGCGGATATGCCGTAAACTTCGTCAAGCTGACACGTGAGCAGCAGCTCGACGTGCTCTCAAGAACCATCAATCAGGGACTTTAAACGCACATAATAGCCAAGTCGTACAGGACACGATATCCTGTGTGACTTGGCTTTTTCCTTTTCTTCTTTCATAAAAATCCTAAATTCATTTTGTTGTTTCGTATTATTTGGCTAATTTTGGCAGTAAGTTTTCGTTTCAAGACGACTTTAAAAGAAGGAATAAAGTGAAAAAACATATATTTTCTACATTATTGGCTCTCGCCATCCCGTTTACGATGATGGCGCAGAAGATAACCCTTGGCTCGTGCAAGACTCATGACAACGGCCAGTACAAGGGACAAATGCAAGCTGGAAAACCACACGGAAAAGGTAACACACTTTTCGAGAATGGGGACACTTATGAGGGTGAGTATGTAAAGGGAAAGCGCCAAGGGCAAGGCATCTATACCTTCTCTGACGGAGAAAAGTATGATGGTGAATGGTTTCAGGACCAACAGCACGGATACGGCACATTCTGGTTTATGAACAATAACCGCTATGAGGGTATGTGGTATCGCGACTATCAGCAGGGTCACGGCGTTATGTATTATTATAACGGCGACAAATATGACGGTTACTGGCAGCAGGACAAGCGTCAGGGCAAGGGTAAGTATACCTTTGCGAGCGGCGCTTTTTATGACGGCAACTGGAAGGATGACCAAAAAAGCGGAAAAGGCTTCTTTGCTTGGGGAGACGGCACCACGTACGACGGTATGTGGTTAGGCAATCAGCGTTCGGGCAAAGGCACCAACAAGTATGCTGACGGCGATACGTATGTGGGCGACTGGCTCAACGACATACAGAACGGAAAGGGCATTTACAAGTTCCAGAATGGCGACGTGTATGAAGGCGACTATGTGCAGGGCGAACGCACCGGCGAAGGCATCTTCAAGTATCGTAACGGCGACAAATACATGGGCCACTTCAATGAGGGCGACAAGGACGGCAAGGGAACGTTCACTTGGCGTAACGGCGACATGTACGTAGGCGACTGGAAGAACGACATGCAGAACGGTCACGGCAAGCTGGTAAAGAAAGCCGGCGACGTCTTTGAGGGCAACTTCAAGGACGGCAAGGTGGACGGCGAGGTGATCATCCATTACGCCAACGGACTGAAGTTTAAGGGCGTCTTCAAGAACGGCAAGCCCAACGGACCCGCCATCGAGGAAACAAAGGACGGCAACCGCTTCGAAGGTTCGTACGTGGACGGACGTCGCGACGGCAAGTTCGTGGAGAAAGACCGCAACGGACAGGTGGTGAAGCGTGGACATTACGAGCGCGGAAAACGCTTCGAGGACTGATGCGCCAAGCCTACGTCTATACATTATAATATATAGTAAACATTTATAAACACCATAAATCACTCAGCAATGGCAGTAAAAACAAAGAAGTCGCAGGCTGCAGCAAAAGCAAAGCCGACTGCGAAACATATCGGACTGGTGAAGAATGACGCTTACCTGGAGCCTTACGAGGACGCGATAAAGGGACGTCATGATCATGCGTTGTGGAAACTTGACAACCTGACAAACCACGGCAAGCAGAACCTTACCGATTTTGCCAACGGACACAAATATTACGGACTGCATAAGACCACACGCGGATGGGTGTTCCGTGAGTGGGCTCCGAACGCCACGGACATTTATCTCGTGGGCGACTTCAACGGATGGAAGGAATCTGACAAGTATAAGGCAAAGCGCCTTAACGAACATGGCGACTGGGAGCTGAAGCTCTCGGCTAAGGCCATCAAGCATGGCGACCTCTACAAGATGCACGTCTATTGGGACGGCGGTCATGGCGAAAGAATACCGGCATGGTGTAACCGCGTGGTGCAGGACGAGCAGACAAAGATATTCTCCGCACAGGTATGGAATCCTGAGAAGGAGTATGAATGGAAGAAGAAGACGTTTAAGCCGACAAAGTCGCCGCTGCTTATATATGAATGCCACATCGGTATGGCGCAGGACGCAGAGAAGGTTGGCACGTACAACGAGTTTCGTGAGAACGTGCTGCCCCGTATCAAGGCAGACGGATATAACTGCATTCAGATTATGGCCATTCAGGAGCATCCTTATTATGGATCTTTCGGCTATCATGTCAGCAGCTTCTTTGCAGCTTCCAGCCGCTTCGGAACGCCGGAGGAACTGAAGGCTCTTATTGATCAGGCACACAAGGACGGCATCGCCGTCATCATGGATATCGTACACAGCCATGCCGTGAAGAACGAGATGGAGGGACTCGGCAATCTGGCTGGCGACCCCAACCAGTATTTCTATCCCGGCGAACGCCACGAACATCCGGCTTGGGACAGCCTCTGCTTCGATTACGGCAAGGACGACGTGATGCATTTCCTGCTCTCCAACTGCAAGTACTGGATGGAGGAGTTTCGCTTTGACGGATTCCGCTTTGACGGCGTAACCTCAATGCTCTATTACAGCCATGGCTTGGGAGAGGCATTCTGCAACTACGGCGACTACTTTAACGGACATCAGGACGACAACGCCATCTGCTACCTGACGCTTGCCAACCTCCTCATTCATGAGGTCAATCCGAACGCCATAACCATTGCTGAAGAGGTGAGCGGTATGCCAGGATTGGCAGCCAAGTTCACGGACGGAGGCTACGGCTTCGACTACAGAATGGCAATGAACATTCCCGACTACTGGATTAAGACCATCAAGGAGCTGCCCGATGAGGCTTGGAAGCCAAGCAGCATCTTCTGGGAGGTGACCAACCGCCGCTCCGACGAGCATACAATAAGCTACTGTGAGAGTCATGATCAGGCACTTGTGGGCGACAAGACCATTATCTTCCGACTTATCGACTCGGACATGTACTGGCATTTCAGAAAGGGTGATGAGAACGAGCGTGTGCATCGCGGCATAGCCCTGCACAAGATGATTCGCCTTGTTACGGCTTCCACGATAAACGGTGGCTATCTCAACTTTATGGGTAATGAGTTCGGTCACCCGGAATGGATCGACTTCCCGCGTGAGGGTAACGGATGGAGCTATAAGTATGCACGCCGCCAGTGGAACCTCGTGGACAACAAGGAACTTGACTATCATTACCTCGGCGATTTCGACCGTGCGATGCTCAAGACACTCAAGATGGTGAGAAGCATCCAGTCGAAGCCGGTGCAGGAAATCTGGCACAACGACGGCGACCAGATATTGGCGTACATGCGTGGCGACCTTATCTTCATATTCAATTTCAATCCTACGAAGTCGTTCACCGACTACGGCTTCCTGGTTCCGACAGGATCGTACGACGTGGTGCTCAATACCGACGCGAAGGAGTTCGGAGGTAACGGTCTGGCTGACGACACGATGACACACCTTACCAATTATGACCCCGCATACGTTACGGAGCATAAGGAATGGCTGAAGCTGTACGTTCCGGCTCGTTCTGCAGTAGTGTTAAAGAAGAACTAATGGGTAACAACAGAAATATTAAATCTAACGACATATTTGTGAACATCACATGCACCATAGTGTTTGTGGTGTTCACATTTGTGTATCTATACTGTTATCAGGCAGACCTGCTGACAGCCATGCAGCATGTCTTCTCCAAAGGACAGACTCACTATAATCATCTTATCGGAGCGTCGCTCATCACCTTCATCCTTTTATTGGTTCAGCGTGGCGTTTCGAGGTTGTGTCAGGGGGTGAGAGTGGCAAACTCTCTTACCTACGTCCCTTCCGCCTTGCTTCTTACGTTTCTGACCTCAGCACATCCTGACATTCAGGACGGAGGGTTCTCGTTTGGAGGGTGGCCGATAGCCTTGCCGGTATTGTTAGTGGTGTTTGCTGGTTTTGTGATATTTTCGTTCAGGAGCGGACTGTCCGAAGTCCTTTCGGATATTGTTCCCACTCAATATAGACGATTATGGGTAAACCTCGCCATTATGACGGCAGAGATGTTGTTTGTGGGATGCTTCAGCTATGACGATGCCACATTCCATAATCGCATAAATGCCGAACAGTGCATATTGGACGGCGATTATGACGGGGCTCTTTCTTCAGTGGCTCGTAATGCTGAGCCTGACGAGAATCTGACGATGCTTGCTGCTTATGCGCTTTCGAAGAAAGGCACGATGGCAGACGAACTCTTCGAGTATAAGCTCAAGGGTAAGTCGGCTTCGCTCGTTCCTAACAAAACCATCACAAGCTTTGTGGTCTATCCTGACAGCGTCTTCTATGGTAAGATGGGAGGATGGTTCAGACAGCCCATGTCGGCTTCACGATACTTCGATTATCTCCGTCGTCATGGTAGGTTGCGTGGCGCTTCGGTGGATTATTATCTGTGCGGAATGCTCATGGACTGTAATCTGCCTGGCTTTGCCAAGCAGCTCCCTGAATATTACACGCTGAATGATTCGCTGCCCAAGCATTACAAGGAGGCTCTGATACTTTATCGTCACAGATATTCCAATCCTGCCGTTGTATACGATAATGCTGTGACGAATGCCGACTATCAGGACTTCCAGAAGTTGTCGGCTTCGTTGCCAGACCCAAAAGAGCGCAAGAAGCAACTGGCAGATACATACGGAAACACTTACTGGTATTATTACCAATATAACGCTAAAAGAAAAAGATGATAGTAGATACTACCACATATAAAGAACTGACACGTCCGATGTACGTCCTCGAAGAGTGGCGACTAAGACGTAACCTGGAAATCATAAAGGGCGTTGCTGACAGCGCCGGTATAGAGATTATTCTTGCTTTCAAGGCATATGCACTATGGAAGACATTCCCTATATTTAAGGAATACATACAGTCCACTACGGCAAGCTCACTTGCTGAGGCGCGTCTGGCGTATGACAAGTTCGGTGAGAAGGCACATACCTTCTCTCCCGCTTACACGGATTATGAGATCGACGAGATAGCACGTTGCTCGAGCTGTCTTACGTTCAACTCGCTTTCGCAGTATTCTCGCCTGCACGATAGGGTGAGGGAGGTCAATCCCGAGATAAGTCTTGGTCTGCGTGTCAATCCTGAATATTCTGAGATTGAAACAGACATATACAATCCTTGTGCACCTGGCACCCGCTTCGGTGTTAGCGCTGACGCTCTGCCAGAGACGTTGCCGTCGGACATAGAGGGATTTCATTGTCATTGCCATTGTGAGAACGGATCAGACGTGTTTGTGCGTACCTTGGCTCATATAGAGGAGAAGTTCTCAGGATGGTTCAGTCAGATTAAATGGATAAACTTTGGCGGAGGCCATCTCATGACTCGCAAGGACTATGACATCCCCTTGCTTGTCCGTACGCTTAAGAACTTCCGTGCCCGTTATCCTTGGCTGAAGGTGATAATGGAGCCGGGTAGTGCTTTCGGTTGGCAGACGGGTCCGCTTGTGGCGCAGGTTGTGGACGTGGTGGAGGATCATGGCATAAAGACAGCCATACTTAATGCAAGTTTTTCTTGTCACATGCCCGATTGTCTGGAGATGCCGTACCATCCTGCTGTACGTGGAGCCGAAACCATAGAGGAAGAATGCCCCGATTATTCCGTTCCTTTTACATATCGTCTTGGAGCCAATAGCTGTCTTTCGGGCGATTTTATGTCTGCTTGGCGCTTTGATCATGAGCTTCAGGTGGGGGAGAATATCATTTTTGAGGACATGAATCACTATACAACGGTGAAGACAACCATGTTTAATGGCATTTCGCACCCTGCACTCGCTATGGTGCATAATGGCACGAATGAGCTCGAAATACTGCGAGAATACACTCCAGAAGACTATTTTTCGCGTATGGATTAAGGGAAAATGTAGAAAAACGCATTTTTTTGAAAAAAAAGCTCTGAAAAGTTTTGGAGGTTTCAGAAAAAACACTACCTTTGCAACCGCTTTCGAGAACGAAACTTTTCAGAGCAAAACATGATGCGGCAATAGCTCAGTTGGTAGAGCACAACCTTGCCAAGGTTGGGGTCGCGGGTTCAAGTCCCGTTTGCCGCTCATAATAATAAACTCTAAGGGGTCTACTGATAGGACTTAGGTCTTCAAGCCCAGGTGGCGGAATTGGTAGACGCGCACGTTTCAGGTGCGTGTGTTTAACAACGTGCAGGTTCGAGTCCTGTTCTGGGCACAACCCCTTGAGTAAAAACATAAATATGTCGGAGAGGTGGCGGAATTGGTAGACGCGCTACTTTGAGGGGGTAGTGACAATTGTG
>ENA-OZSX01000664-OZSX01000664.1-human-gut-metagenome-genome-assembly--contig:-NODE-664-length-10419-cov-3.362215_pt1 | contig 10419 bp, 10 predicted proteins | sample MGYA00244131_ERZ653984 | MGnify/ENA primary metagenome ERZ653984 (study PRJEB26926, sample SAMN06164778) | human gut metagenome | biome: ENVO:00009003; feature: ENVO:2100002; material: ENVO:00002003...
AAAGGATTTCATGTGAAATACAATATGTGATCACTTCATCGCTGATTCCTCTGTGGTTTAAATAAGCCCTGATTCGTCTGCAATTACAATATCTCTCCGGCAGCTTAAAGGGTGGTTTTTCCTTTTTCGCAGACTGTGTCGGAATAAAAGACGGACTCTCTTCGCACAGCAGTTTTACGGCATCTGTAAATTTCATTCCATCTACTTCAATCAGAAACCGCAGTGCAGACACGCCACCGATATCTCTGGATTTCCAATGCCATTTGCTGGACAGTTCATTGATTTTAAAACTGTCATGGTCCGTTAACTGCCATTCATTTCTGGTTCTTGTCTTTTGCAGTCGCTGTGCCTGATGTGTTCGCAAATACTCATACGCAGTCATATTTTTTGCTGCCTGAATCTCTTCTTCTGTTACCCAAGGCATTACAGAATCGTATCCTGAAGAGCCAGTACCTTATCTGTCCGCTCCCAAGGAAACTCCTTTCTTCCAAAATGACCAAAAACTGCCGTCTGCCGAAAAATCGGACGATTCAGTCGAAGGGATTCCATGATCTGAACGGGTGTCACTCCAAACACCAGTGGGATTGCTGCCGCCAGACAATCATCTGCACACACTTTTCCTGTACCAAAGGTATCTACCTCAATCATAACCGGTTCTGCTACTCCGATTGCATAAGCCAGAGACACCTGACACTTGCTTGCAAACTCAGCAGCTACTATATTTTTGGCGATATACCTTGCCATATAAGCCGCCGAACGGTCTACTTTCGAACAGTCCTTTCCCGAAAATGCACCGCCGCCATGCGGAATCATACTGCCATAAGTATCCACCATCAGCTTTCTTCCCGTCAGTCCGGTATCTGCATCAAACCCTCCACACACAAATTTTCCTGACGGATTAATCAGAATCTTCGTATCCTCATCCGGCGGCAGTAATCTGAGTGCTGAACGAAGCACTTTCTCTCTGATTTCGGCATCTAACTTCTTCAGGCTCTTTTCTGCACCATGCTGGCAGGAAACAACAACACTTTCCAGTCTCACTGGTTTTCCATCTTCATATTCTACGGTTACCTGTGCTTTTCCATCGGAAAAGATATCTTTGATATATCCGCTTCTTCTGCAAGCCGAAAGTTCACGTGTAATCCGGTGTGCCAGAACAGTCGGCATTGGCATAAGCTGCGGAGTCTCATCGCACGCATATCCGACCATAACACCCTGATCTCCAGCTCCCCTGCTTCTATCTCTTATTTTTGCGCCGATATTATCCCGAAATTCTTTCGACACACTCACTGCTTTCGCAATATCTGGACTCTGCTGGTGTACAAACGTATCCATTTCTATCCCATCTGTACAATATCCACACTCTTCTAAAACTTTTCGGATCACATCAAACACTGGTGGTTCATATCCGCTGGTGATTTCTCCTGCTACAAACACATTTCCTCTTGTAGCAAGGACTTCACATGCCACTCTCGAAGATGGATCATAACGCAGACATTCATCTAAGATTGCATCTGCTATCTGATCGCATACTTTATCCGGGTGTCCTTCTGTTACTGATTCTGCTGTATAAAAACGTCTCATCTTTCTTCTCCTTATATGCAGACAGGGCAGGAGCTGCTCTATGCACATCTCCTGCCCTGTCAGATTGGTTTATCCTGTAATTCTTATTTTATTTTTCTTCTGTTTCTTCTTTGTTTTCTGGCATTTTTGACTTTTTTCTGCGGTATACGGTCACTCCTGCAGCTGTTCCGGCAGATGCCAGACCAAGTAAAATAAATGCCCATACTTTCTGGTTGTCACCTGTTTTTGGTGCATTTGTTTTTTCTGTTGTTTTCTCCGGTGTTCTGGCATCTTTCATTTCTACTTTCTGGACTTCCATTGTATCTTTCAATGTGAATGTGACATCTTCCGCAATCTCGTAACCATCCGGTGCTGTGATCTCACGCAGAGTAAGTTCTTCATTGACTGGGAGTTTTTCAACGGAATGTGGTTTTCCATCTGTAATCCACTCTTCCAGAACAGTTCCGTCTTTGCGGATAATCTGAAGCTTTGCCCCTTCCAGTTCTTTTCCGGTTGTAAGGTCTGTTTTTGAAATTTCCACTTTGGAATATTCATCTTTCATCTCAACCTTTGTCACACTGCCATCTTCTTTGACTTCAAACGTCACATCGCTGGCAGACACATAGCCATCTTCATAAGGAGCCAGTTCCTCATGTAAGGTATAACTTCCTTCCGGCAGTCCGTAAATGACATGTCCTTCCTTACTGCTTACCCATTCTTCCACAACATTTCCGGCTTTATCAATGACCTGCAGTTTGGCTCCTTCCAGCTCATTTCCGGTTGTTGCATCTGTTTTTGTAATGCGTGTTTCTGTCGGCTGATTCTCAACTTCTTTGTTCAGTTCAATCTTTGCAAGATTCTGATTTTCGTAAGTTGCATCTACATTCCATACTTCCTCATTTGGAAGATATCCGGCTTTTCTGACTTCCTCTTTGACATAGTATTTTCCATGTGGAAGATCGCTGTCGAAAGTAAGTGTTCCCTTTGCATCCGTTGCTTTCTTTTCCAGCAGGGTATCTTTCTCTACGAGAACCTCTCCCTGATTAGAAAGAATATCTTCCGCAGCATACAGTCCAAAAATAACACCTTCCAGCTTTTCGCCTGTGACAGAATCTTTCTTTTCTACTGATACAGAAACTTTCTGTCTTTCATTTTTATAGGTAACGCCTTCATAAACGACTGCCTGTGTATCATCCTCTGCTGTCAGGGTAAATTCTTTCTGTTCTGTATTCAGGACAAAATTCTCTCCTGCTACAACTTCTTTCAGATAATACGTTCCCAGTGGCAGATTGTTGATAACTGCTGTTCCATTTTCATCTGTAGTCAGTTTGGCTACCAGGTCATCTTTCTCATATCGGACAACTGGATTTCCTGCTTCGTCCTTTGCTCCGTCCGGTGAATAGATGGTATCTTTGGCATATACTTCGAATTCAGCACCTTCTACTCCGGTTTCTTCATATTTAAAGCCTTTATAAATACCTGTTTCTTCTTTACCAGATACGGCATTTCTTACTTTAGAAACCAGTGCTTTTACTTTTGCCAGAACAGAATCTCCGGTTACTTCGGTAAGCTGTTCTCCCTTTTTCGTCAGGAGCAGGCTTCCTACCTGTTCGTCATTTTTCTGTTCTACTTCTACAATCGCAGCTCCTGTATCCGGATCAATCTGATGTGCAGTATTTGAGGATACTGTAATTACAATACCGCTCTGTGGATTTTCTTTATATGTTCCTTTTGTAGTCTGCTCTAATGGTGAAATAATCGTTGTTCCATCATACAGGGACTCTTCGCTTCCCTGCCTTACAAATCCTTCCGGTGCTTTTACTTCTTCGATTCGATAGGTAGCGCACTTCAGTTCCTGCGGTGTGATCAGATATCCTTCCTCATTTGTTTTGAATACACTGATCTTTTCTTTCTTCGGATACTGAACAACCTGTTCCACATATTTCTTATTTGTCACATCGTAAATCTTATAAGAGGCTCCGGCCTTTAAAACCGTATTTCCAGTCTGTGCATCCTTCTTTACGATTTTCAACAAAAATTCAAACGGACGGTCATCAAATACTCTCCACTGCATTGGTTCTCTGCTGTCATTTTCCACATTTACAACAAATGGATCAATGGTTTTCAGATTCTCCGGGGTAGTGCTTTCCACTACAACATAACTTCCATACGGCAGTTCCGGGCTGACTGCATATCCTTTGGTATCAGTGATCAGTTCCGGTACTGGTACGGCGGTTCCATTCTCATAAGTAACTGCAACCTGCTCTTTGCTGAAGTCATAATTTTTGAAATCACTTGCTGTATAGCTTTCTCCATTGGCTGGCTTCAGTTTCCCATTTTTTACCTGTGTCAGGTCGCTGATCAGATATACCTTAAATCCTGCTCCTGCAACCAGGTCTGTTTCTGTCTGCTCTCCATCTTCACTGACTTTGATTAACTGGAATGCCTGTTTCTTTACCTGCTCTTTTACCGTAAGGTCTCTTGTCACTTCTGCAACATCCTGACCTTCATAAGTTACGGATACTTCATATTTTGTAGTATCCAGTGTATATCCTTCCGGTGGAGTGATTTCTTTTACATACATTTCTCCAAGGTATAATTCTGAAAACTCCAGTGTTCCATCATCTCCGATGACTCCCTGCGCGATCAGGCTGTCCTGTTTATACAGAACTCCTGTTGTTCCATCCGGATGCACGATGTCCTCTTTTGCATACAGACCATACACAGCACCACGAAGAACACTGTCCCCCTGCGCTTTAAATGCAAGTGTTTCTTTATCGATCTTTGCGATTTTCACCTTTCCGGTGACTCTCTCATCTGTTGCAGTTACAGACAATGTCTTTCCTGCTGTAACATCTACTTTATATACTTCTGTATTCAGTTTGTATCCTGTCGGAGCAGTGATCTCTTTCACGTACACTGTTTTCAGTGCAGAATCAAAATAATCGCTGACTGCTTTTCCGTCTGTTCCGGTTGCTGACATTGTCATCAGCAGATTTTCACACTTCTTATCAGTATAAATACCATAAACTGCCCCAGACAGCGGATTCTGTGTATTGACATCTTTTTTCATAAGTTCAATGCGTGTCATATTCAGCCACTGTACACTGAAACTTACCGGAGCTGCTGTTTCGCTTTCAAATACACCGATATCCTGTTTGGAATCTCCGGTCGTCAGCACCAGCGTTCTCCATGTCTTTCCGACAGAACCATATAAGTTGCCGGAAGCATAACTGCCTGTCAGTAATAAATCTGCGGACAGATAGAATGTATCTCCACCATAAATCTGGATGTTTCCATTTGTAACACTTGTTCCTTTGGAAAGATTATGTGCTGTCACATTTTCTGGTACACTCAGTGTCACATAGTTTCTGTGATCTCCAGACAGTGTGATATTTGGTGTTTTCTGGATGTTTCCATCCCGTACTGCATTCAGCTTTGTGCTTGAAAGGCTCAGTTCACCTTTTGGCGGTTCTTCCTGTCCAAACAGATAATTGATATATGCGATAACCCCTGCATTTACAAGGTCATTATAATTACACCCTGTAAATCCGGCTTCTCCTGCATAAGCATAGCTGGCTGCAATGTGTGTATTGTGATTGATTTATTTGGTATTTTTCGGATTTTCTCCAATACCTCCGGTCGCACCCTCTGACAATAACTATTTGCTCTTCTCTCCTGCACTTTCAGTGCTTTGAACAGGATATCTTCCTTTGCATACATAATTGTCAGCGCATTTTTCAGACTCTGCGGTGTATGATTCGATGCATCTACATGAACATGCTGACCACAGGACTCATTTACAAAACCTCCATGCTGTCGCAGACAGCGTACTACTTCCTGTAACTTTCCCATTTCATCATAGGATAATTTCGGTGATACCATTTCTGTTGAATATTCTCCACCTGCGTCTACAATTCGACCGTATACTTTCCGTTGTGTATAAATGCTTCCATCAGACATAAATTTCCACTTTTTTCCTTCCAAATCTATCACTGACCAGATTCCGTAGGTAGTGCCGTCATAATATGCTTCTGTTCCAAACATTTCAGCAACAACTTCTGCAGCACGTTGTCTGGTAATCCCTGTCATTTCGATTTCTGTGCCAAAGTATTGGTCTTTTATACCGATCATGCCTAATGGATTCCTTTCTCAGACACTTCCTGTGTGTTGAGTTCGGAGTCTGCCTTTTGTAACAATCTGCCAATTGCCTCGATAACATTGACAGTTACTCCGTTTCCAGCCTGTTTATAAAGCTGTGCGTCAGAAGTGCTGTCTATGATCTTATCAATCTGCCAGTCGTAATAACCCTGCAGACGCAGACATTCCCTCGGAACTAACCTTCTTATTCTGCCGTGATACAAGATGCCATGACGATCGGTTGCAGTAATTGTAAACATCGGTTCTTCGGGTTCTTTCATACGTCTGCCGTTCTGACGAACATTTTCTTTGGCTGGTGTAAGGACTGCTCTTGCCCCTTCTTCACTTAATACGCCGGAACATTCTCCTTTGTATTTGTGGATTCCGCATTGTCGGGTATTAAGGCTTCTGCATTCTTCAGTTATCAGTGGTGGCGGAGACAAATCTACAAAATGAAGTGTTCCCTGTTGGATACCTGTAGTCAGGGTGTGTGCTATCTGATGTCCGACTCTTCCTCTCCTGCTGTTGAGATTCGCATAGCCTAAATCGATGCTGTCACCCTCTCTTGCAAGTTTGTAGCCGAGCTTTGTATTTTCTTTAATTGGAACACCCACATCATATAATCCTGTCTTTCCACCCATTCCTCCGGCTTGTGATGTCAAGGTACAGCTTAATCCTTTTGGACTGTAGACTCTTTTTCCCTGACTTCCTGCCCGGATTTGAACAAGAGCTGCTCCATTTGTTTCTGGTTCAGGTAATACTTTTCCGGCACATCTGAAATCAAGATATCCGACAATATACACCCGCTTTCTTGCTTGGGGGACTCCGAAATCCTTGCTGTTAAGCACTTTCCATTCGACATGGTACCCCAGTTCAGAAAGCGTACTGAGGATGGTGCAAAACGTCCGGCCTTTGTCATGCGATAACAAACCGGGAACATTTTCAAGGATAAAATACGAGGGTCTTTTAGCTTCAAGAATCCGGGCAATTTCAAAAAAGAGAGTTCCTCTTGCGTCAGCAAATCCTTCTCGCTTTCCGGCGATAGAGAATGCCTGGCAAGGAAATCCTGCACAGAGTAAATCAAAATCTGGCATTCGTTCTGGTTCAATTGTTCTTGCATCACTACAATACCACTCCCCTTCTGTGTCAAACAGCAATCGGTAGTTCTTATCCGCATAAGTATCCACCTCGCAATGTCCGACACAGACAAAGTTTCCTGCCCGTCTTAAGCCTTCACGAAATCCCCCGATTCCGCTAAAGAGATCAAAAAATTGAATGGTTGCGGCTATCAACCTCCTTTTTGCTGATAAAAACAGGCGGCATGATCTCTCATACCGCCCTTCGTTATTCTGTATCAATTGGTTACCATTCTGTTGGTTCTTCTGCTTTGGATTCTTCCGGATCAGTCTCTCCTTCTGGTTCAGTTTCCTCTTCCGGTTCGCTTTCCCCTTCAGGTTCGTTTTCCTCTTTTGGTTCGCTCTCTCCTTCCGGTTCGTTTTCCTCTTTCGGTTCGCTCTCTCCTTCTGGCTCGCTTTCCTCTTCTGGTTCACACTCCCCTTCCGGCTCAGTGCTTTCTTCCGGTTGAGTTTCTTCTGTTCCCAATTCTCCAGTTGTCTGTTCGGATTCTTCAGGCTGCTCTTTGCTTTGCCATTCGACCTCTACCTTTTCCAGTGCTTCTTCTATAATCTGAATTAAGAAGTCTTTCTGTTTCATGTGTTTCTTTCCGATGACTACTTTTAATCTCTGGAATAATTCCTCTGATACCTGTACTGCTACTGTTCTTACTGCTCCCATGCTTATTTCTCCTTTTCCTTCCAGTCTGTTGAAATGTTCTTCAATGACCTGTTGTAAAAATTTTTGTGTGCTGCTTTCTGTGAGTTCGATCTCTTCTCTTACTTTTTCATGTAAGTCCATCGGGATCTTTCCGCAGATATTTTTCATCTCTGCCATAACTTTTCTCCTTTCTCTTTCGCTACACACAACATACTCCAAAGCCGCATGGAAAGCTATTCACAATACCCACCAAAGATATCGATGCATTTCTTGCCTTACCCCTAGCAGATCCAACAATGTATGTATCGTGCAATCATAGGCCTCACCCCCTTTACAAATTTTCCATTTGAGATAAAAAATCCATCATCTGAGCTGGTATTTCTTCCGATGATGGTTTCGTTTTCAATTGTTCCGTAGTGCCACATATTCCTAATTCCCGAACACTTTCTTTTATCGTCTTTTGAATGACTTCTTCCATCCATTTCCGATCCTCTTTTTCCAGAATTGCCTGAACCAGATACTGGCTTTTCTGCCCTTCTGGAACACTTTGAAATTTCTCCCATGCCCTCTGGTGTTCTGGATTTTTCAGGTTTGGGCGGAACGAATATACCGGACGTGTCATCTCGCCCACATCTGCTCTACAATCCGTTCATACCCTGTTGCGTTGGCATGGACGTCCTCTATAAAAACGGGGCGGCAAATCGCGTCCTGTGCGGTCACGTGGCGTTTTAAAATTGCGGAGCCTCCACCCATAAATACGGTTGGTACTGCCCGGAGATCAAACCCGGATTCTGTCACCGCAGACAGTATTCTTTCTATATATTTCCGTCCGTTTTCCTGTATGATCCGTCTGGCCTCCTCTGCCATACTGCAAGATTCCCTCCGAAGCACACGCTCAATTTGAGTTTCTGTCACAGACAGTCCGGTATTTCTACGCACCTGTTCTGCTGTCTCATCAATACATCGGATCACTCCAAGCTCCAGACTCCTGCACGTTGCTGCATTCGGAACAGCATTGTCCAGCCTCATAAGGTCAACGGTCCAGCCACCAATATCAACAAGCAGAACAGACGGTTCATTTTTCAGATACTCTGGATGAAGAGCAAGCGCAGAGTATCCCTGTGGGAACAGTTTCACATCTTTTATTGTTATCTCATATAATTCACTTTCATATAAAAATCGCACTGGCTGCTCTTTCCGCAACAGATACTCCCTGAATCCCTGTTTCTCTCTTCCAAAACTTGAAAGCGGAAGTCCGACAGCCAGAATTACCTCTGTCTTTCGTTCCGCTTTCCGATGCTTGATTTCTTCTGCAATGGCTGCCAACGTCAGCAGATAATAATTATCATTGGACGTTTTATTTTTTACCAGCGTCTGTCTTCCCGTACCACAGACATAATACTTTCCCTGATACTGCAGAACATTCTGCATGGTATACGGCTCGTAATCATACCCAATAATTCCACTTGGGAAAGACACTTGTCTTGTTTTAATGGCATAATAGCCATGATCAATTCCTATGATTATCGCAATCACATCCTTTCATTTTTCTGTTTAACGTAATGTCAAAAATGCTTTCACTGCTGCAACGGATCGTTGCAAAAGTGCCATTCGTGAACACTTTTCTATGTTCCAGTGTCCCAAAACCTGCGGAAAATCTGGCTTTTTTATACCACTATCGCCAGAGGAACACTACTGTTCCTTCCCAGCCGGTTATAAAAGATCCCTCTCCCGGTGGCGGTTCGGCCTGTCCGGGGGAGGGATATATCGCAAGTTTCCTTTTTGAACAATTGCCTGTCTTTTTATTTTTATGAGATGTTTTTCCTGCTTTTGTAAAATGGGAAGATACTCCGGTTCTGACAAAAACTTCCGTATATAATTGCCCTTTTTTCCCAGCTTGTTATCATTTTTCAGCAGTTCTATTTCTACCATGTAATGGGTATCTGGATGAAATCTCTTCTCACACAAAATGCTGTCCCCTTTTATATAATCAGATTTAGCCGATTCTCTTGCTGCCGCCAAGAGTTCATAAATACTTACTTCCACCTCTTATCACCTCCCAAAAGACCAGAAAAAAGCAGACCTCTTAATCGAAGTCTGCTCCTGTCGGATATGGTAATCCTCTTTCTTCATATTTTTTATCGATATAATTTCGAATCCATTACCTGTATTCTTCCGTTAATGCCAGTTCCTGAAATTCTAACAACCACTTTTCCCCTTTTGCTTCGTCATCAAGCCATCGATCTTCTATGCACTCCGGCTCATCTAACATTTTCATCATCGCTTCAAATGGCTCTTTTACATCATCACCAAATTCTTTCCATAAGGCGATTCCATAGTTCTCCAGTTCAAAAAATTCTGTCAGATATGTCAATCGTTCCATATCCCCCAATGTCATTCTTTTTTCATCTGACAATAATGCTCGATCTCTTTTGCCACATAGATTTAAAAATTTTCTCTTTTCCATCTCCACATCCATTATACTTTTACCTCTTCCTGTTAAAAATAATTCCTTATTACGAAACTTTTTATTTTATAAGGGGAGTTCATCATTATGCAAAAGATTAGACCAGATATGGATATTGGTAAAAATATCCAAGCAATTCGATATAAAAACAATATGACTCAAGACCAAGTAGTTGCAAAATTAAATCTTATGGGTATCTCCATCACCAAAAGTACCTATGCCAAACTGGAAACAAATCGCATGAACATTAAGGCATCTGAATTAGTTGCACTTGCAAAACTCTTTCATACCGATATCAATGCTTTCTTTTCCGGCTTGCTATAGTTCGACATTCCCCGACTCCCTGTGTATATAATAGCATATTAAAAATAAGAACCAGTCTATATTCTTATCGGATATAAACCAGTTCTTTTTTCTTATCAAATAATATAAAAGCTGTCTCTTATACACATCTGACGCTGCCGACGAAGAGGATA
>ENA-OZSX01000686-OZSX01000686.1-human-gut-metagenome-genome-assembly--contig:-NODE-686-length-10218-cov-4.650103_pt1 | contig 10218 bp, 9 predicted proteins | sample MGYA00244131_ERZ653984 | MGnify/ENA primary metagenome ERZ653984 (study PRJEB26926, sample SAMN06164778) | human gut metagenome | biome: ENVO:00009003; feature: ENVO:2100002; material: ENVO:00002003...
GACAGTTATAGAATAACACGGGTCTAAGACCCGTGTCAACTGTTACTTTTTTCTATCATGCCCGTTTATCTTCCCGTTTTATCTTGTCAGTACATCTCCTGTCACTTCATCTCCTCGACCCGGTTTTGCACCTTCTTATCAAAGTTTTCTATTTGTCTGCTGTATGACTCGTTCATATATTTTGAATGAAGCATAAAGTCCGCAGTCGCAAGATTATTTGCAATCGGAATATCAAACACCTGTGCAATTCTAAGAAGTGCCTTAACATCTGGATCATGTGGCTGTGCTGCCAGTGGATCGGAGAAGAAAATAACCATGTCGATATTTCCCTCTACAATTTTTGCCCCTATCTGCTGATCTCCACCTAATGGACCACTGTTATATCCTTTTATCTTTAATCCTACATGATCTGCTATCATTCTCGCAGTCGTTCCGGTTCCTGACAGATTATGTTGCTGTAAAATTTCTTTATTGTCCATACACCATTTCAACATATCCTGTTTTTTCCCATCATGAGCAATCAAAGCTATGTTTTTTTGTTTTTCAATCGTCATTGTAAGATATTTAATCATCTGCGTACCCCCAAGCTGCCGTTTCTATTATTGTGTTCCATCCTTTTTCTGTACTCTCTTGGTGTAATCTTGTATCTATCCTTAAAAACACGGTTAAAAGTTCTTTGACTTTCAAACCCACAATCAAGACATATATTTGTAATGGAATCCATTGTGTTTTCCAGCGCAGTAACTGCATAATTTAACCGGACTCCATTCACATATTTACTAAAATTACAGTGAAAGGTTTTTGCAAACATTCTTGATAACACATATCTGCTTACGCACAAATCGTATGCCATTTTTTCAAGACTGATTTTCTCTCTAAAATTTTTAGCTACATATTCTACCGCATTATAAATCAGGTCATCACTCCCTACTGTGCTTTTATCAACCATTGGCATTTCTGCGAAAACATGGGCAAGAATCATCTGTACATAAGCCTGTATCAGCATGGGATTCCCCTCTGTTATTCCTGCCAGATATTTTATGGCATTTACTACATCAGGATGCACTTGCTCCTTTTTTACAACCGGATTCTTCGGGCTGTATATCTGCAACTCCTTGTAATAGGATGGAAACAGCGTTGGATCAAGATACAAGTATATTACCTTATTTTCTTTTTTCCCAAACACCTGATAATGATGTATTACATTCGGGAACACGATTGCAAAATCGCCCTCATCCATATGGTACAATTCTTGTCCAACTCCAAGCTCAATATCCCCATCTGTTACATACACTACCTCTATTGCTTCATGTAAATGTGGTGGAAAATGCACTGTTTTTTTCCACTCTGCCACTATTCCATCTATTCTGTTCTCATATACCAATACCACTCGCAAGCAACTCCTCAAACAAACTTAGCGGATAATGAAGGAATAGTGAATGTCTTTTTCTGCACTAATCCGATAATCATCTTCCACATCACTTCCCCAGCTATCAATTCCACCAACTCCTCTTACTGCACCATAGACACAAAGGACTGTTCTTCTTGCTGGAGGCAGTTCCTCATGGTGTGTTGCGTTTTCAACCTCTGATGCCGTATAAGGCAGACACGAAAAAGCAAATGTCTTGTCGTTTTTCTCTATTCGTAATATCTGTGGTGAACTATCCGTTCTGCTATTATCCAGACTTGTATGTCTTGTAATCTCCAACCACTCTGTATCCATTCTCATACCACATTCCTGTGGAACCAGATATGGTGTCAGGCTCAAATCTGATACCTCATAAATTCCTTTTTCTGCCCCTGCCTTTCTGTCCGGATAGGTTTCCCCCGATAATCCCTTGTACATATATTTATCTGCAAGTGTCGGCATAATAAACCTCATTCCGAATACCGGAAGTTCCGGCAGTCCCTTTACTCCTGTGTAATCCACATCCACCTTGATATTTCCAGTTACATCAATGGTATAAGATACAATGACTGTTGTGGCTGGATTGCTGACAGTCTCATAGGTATATTTCACAATTATTTCTCCGGCAGCTACATCACCGCCATAGCTGTTATTGTCCGGAGCATACTGCTTTTGCAGTTCACCATCCATAATAACTTCCGTTTTTTTACAGTCAATGAACATATCCGATGCGAGCCAGCTTCCACTTTTAATATGAAACCTGCTGCCTCTGTCATTATCTGTTAATGCTCTCCAAAAAGTAGGTCTTGGACAACGATACAACCATTCATAACCGTTTTTTACTACAGACTCCAGACCGCCCTGTGAATAAGAGAATATATAGTCAAACCCTTCTCCATGTACTCCAAGTGTATAATCTCCATATACAACTCTCAATTTATTCTTATCTGTATAAGCCATAGTAATACCTCACTTCCTGCATAGCTGGTTTTTCCTTACGGTCTGCAAATACAATTCCATTTCCTGAAAACTCATAATCAGAAGGCTTATCATCAAAGTCTCCGCCATAACGCAAAACTTCTTTTCCTGTCACTTCATCTTTCACGAGAAGTGCCTGATCAATGAAATCCCAGATAAATCCACCGTGGTACATCTCATACTTATCTATTAACTTCATATAAGTACCAAGTCCTCCCATCGAATTACCCATATCATGCATATACTCACACAAAAGATAAGGTTTCTTTGGATTATTATTTAAATATTCCTCCACTTCATAAGGCTTTGCATACATTCTGCTCTCTACATCTGATATGGTTTCCTCATAATTACGGTCATAGAAAGAACTTTCATAATGAACAAATCTGCCATCCTGCTTTTCCTTGAAGTAAGTATTCATTGCTTCTATGTCATCACCCGCATAAGATTCATTTCCTAAAGACCAGAAAAGAATTGCTGTGTGGTTTTTAAAAGTTTCAAAATTACTCCTAGCCCTGTCAACAACAGCCGCCCGCCATTGTGGAATAGAACAAGGTATGCTGCACGATGGTTCAATCGTACCAAGTTTCTGGAATGTTCCATGACTTTCCATATTCGTTTCTGCCATTACATAAATGCCTGCTTTATCACACAGGTAATACCACGGTATCTGATCCGGATAATGGCAGGTGCGTACTGCATTGATATTATTTCTAATCATACAATCAATGTCTGCTGTCATTTCATCCATACTGATGCTTCTTCCTGTCTTTGCACTCCACTCATGACGGTTTACTCCGGTAATGACAAGACGTTTACCATTTAAATAGATTACCTTGTCAATCATTTCCAGTCTTCTGAAACCTATGTCATATGGAATTATCTCTAATATTTCTCCATCTTCGCCTCTAAGCTCTACATATGCATGATACAGATATGGGCAGTGATTATCCCATGCCTTAACACTTCCAACCTCAGTATCCATCACTCCTACAAGACTTCCATGTTTTTCCTCTAAGGTGATATTGTCCTCTGCCACCTGATTATTCTCCCGGTCTTTTAACACAAAATGGGCAGCTACTTTCTTTCCTTCTGGAGCAGTTACTTTTATCTTTACCGATACCCTGCCGCTTGCATTATCCTTGTTTAGTGTCGGTTGAAACCATACATCTTCCAAATGCACCTCTGGCACTGCTTTTAAAGTTACATTTCTGAAAATTCCAAAAAAACGGAAAAAGTCCTGATCCTCCAAAAATGCTGCCGTACTCATTTTGTGAACCTGAACTGCCAGCACATTTCCTTTTTCTCTGATAAATGGTGTCAGATCAAATTCTGACGGTGTAAAACTATCCTCTGCATATCCTACAAACTGACCATTCAGCCACAGATACATCGCTTCTTCCACACCTTCAAAACAAATACGGATTTTCTTTTTACGCATTTGCTCACTCAGATCAAATCGTTTGATATAAGAGCCGACCGGATTATACTCTGCCTCGGAAAACATTCCTGCCTCGTCCCCGGTACTCCCCATACTATACGCACCCCTGTGATATTCTTTTCCCTCCCACGGATACATCGTATTGATATAGCGTATTTTGTCATAGCCTGCCAGCTCAATATGTCCAGGAACCATAATCTTATCAAATGAAGATGCATCAAAATTTTCCTCATAGAAATTTTCCGGTCTGTCCATTACATTTTTACTAAAAGCAAACTCCCATTGTCCATTCAATGACTGTGTCAACGGATTTTCTGATTTTTCCATATCTGTATAATCCATATAGTAACAATGGTCACTATGTGCGTCCAACTGGTTTACACGAAACACTTCCGGATTGTCTAACCACTTCATATCAGCGTTCATAATAATCCTCCTCATATCTTTTCTTATTTTCTTTTTCTATATAGCCCCTAAAGCAAATTTCGAGAGGCTATCTTCTTTACTGATTCAGCATATTTTCTTTTAATTTCATATTTGCCCGTTCTACATTAAGGAATGAAAGAATGACTGCAATAACTATGTCAAATATAAATGGAAGCCACAGATACATAAAATACATCATATTGATACAACTATCCGGCTGAACCACATTGTCAAGATTAATATATCCGCTTATATCAAGCAGCCAGCCTGAAAGTGCAACACCAATACCTCCACCGAGCTTTACACCTAACGAAGTACAGGAGAACATGGAACCATCAATCCGCTTTCCGCTCTTTAAATAAGTATATTCTGAACATTGTGCAATTACTGCACTCATATCTCCCTGCCAAGGTCCTTCTCCGAAGGATGTAAGAACTGTGAATAACAGCATTAATGGAACACTACCCAGATAACCTGCCACTGCAACCATCAAACGGCATACTGTAGCAAACATATAACTATACTTATTTAATTTATACATTCCTTTCATTTTTGAAACCAGTACAGGTGTAACAGCAAGTGCAATAATCAAAGGAATGTTATTTGCCCATGAAAATATACCGAACAAATTCTTATTCAGTAATACATATGTCATAAAAAAGATTCCTACATTCACCATAGCTGCACGAAGCTGCTGAAGAATATAGATTACGCAAATCATTGAAAAATATTTATTACTAAAGAGAAGTTTTATTGTCTGCTTAAAAGAAAGTTTGTCATCTTCCTCTCCTGCTACTCTGTCATCTTTTAATTCTTCGTCCGGCAGTTCTTTTACTGAAAATACAGCAAGTGTATTGGTAATAATACCTATAATACAGTAAATAGCTGCGATAGTTCTCCATGCGGCCGCACCACCACCAAACATTTCTACTGCGCCAACAGTAGCAGACTGGATGACCAGATTTGTACCAAATGAGAACATGAAACGGAAAGAACCCATCTGAACACGCTCTTTACTATTTTTTGTTACCAGTGATGTCAACGCTGCATACGCAATATTATTAGCAGTATAAAACACAGCATTAAGTAATGTATATGCTATAAAAAACCATGCATACTGTGCTGTTTTTCCAAGACTGGTCGGAATTGCAAATACACCAAACAGTGTGACAGCACAGCCAAAGAATCCATAGAACATCCACGGTCTTGCTTTTCCCATCCTACTCTTTGTACGGTCAATCATTGTACCGAAAAATATATCCGTAACTCCATCAAATAATTTTGATACCGCTATCAATGTACCTACTATGCCCGAATTTAACCCAACTGTATTTGTCAGGTAAATCATGACAAATGATGATAGAAAAGCATATACTACATTTCCTGCAATATCTCCCGTTCCGTAACCTACTTTGTTATACCATTTCAGGTATGTTTTTTCTTCCATGAGAATTTCTCCTTCCACAAATACCTATTCTTTTGCCTCGTTTTGTCCCACAACTTTATTATGGTCAGTATATAAAAAATAAGCCAAAAATGACATATCATAAATTGGACAAAATATGCACAAAATGATAAAATTAATGAACATAAGGATTATATTGGACAGATTTTTAGCCATTTTTGACATACACTTTTTTATATTTCAATACAAGGAGGCACACATGTACACAAATAATGCATATCTCAACCACTCAACGATGGATAGAAAAGATAAGTCCAAGCCGCTTATTGTAACTATGTGTGGAACATATAAGTTATACACGCATCCTAAACTCCCCACCTGGAGACCTCGTGGCAGACTCGATTTTCAGTTAATTTATATTGCTGCCGGAAAAGCGCATTTCCACTTTGGCCACAATAGTGAAGATGAAACTATTGTTCATGCCGGACATATGATTTTATATCGTCCAAAGGAGCCTCAAAAATATGAATATTATGCCGATGATCAGACGTAAACGTCAAATCCTGCGCCTTGGCTAATTAGTTTTTTTATGCCACACTCTAAATAACACGAAAAAACTATTAGTTTTTTAGAGGAGGCTAAAGCGCATGGATCAATTAACTCACAATGTCCGCAGGTCGAACTGGATAAACATCATTCGACAGTGCCAGGACAGACCGGCAGGCACTACGGCAAAGCAGTGGCTTGTTGAAAACGATATTTCTGAAAAATCTTATTATTACTGGCTCCGAAAGATCCGCCGGGAAGTCTGTGAACAGGAGGGACTCCAGGAAGTCACCAACCCGTCTGCCCTCTCTTTTGTAGAAATCCCGGTAAAAACTGCTCTGGACACAACACCGGTGCCAGCCGTCCCGGCAGCAATGACTCCGGTTGCAGTGATCAGATCAGGCCGCCTGACGCTGGAATTATCAAACGATATTTCAGAGTCCCTGCTTTGCAGGCTGCTGCAGGAGGTGCTTCATGCTTGAAGATGCTGCCGGTATCCGCAGAGTCGTGATTGCCTGCGGATATGTGGATCTGCGCAAAGGGATCGATGGGCTGTCCATGATCATCGGAGACAGATACCATCAGAATCCCTTTGAAAAAGGAACTTTATTCCTGTTCTGTGGCAGACGGTCCGACCGCATCAAGGGACTTCTATGGATGGGAGACGGTTTTCTTCAGCTCTACAAACGGCTGGAGGCAGGTTCTCTGTCCTGACCGAGAACCAGCGAAGAGGCCGCAGACCTTACAGAGGAACAGTTCCGTTATCTTATGATGGGGCTGAATCCCCTGAACCCCAAAGTCAGGGAAGTAACACCGCAAAAGCCCACCTGATCTTTGTGCAAAACATAGATTTTTTATGCCTGTTATCCGGTCAGATCCATTCCCGGTGTTACAGCCTCTCTGAACGCTGTTTCCTGGTCTGTGACGTATCCACAGGAGGATCCGGATAAAATTTCAGCGCCTTGAAAACTTTATATTTCCCTGGCTCTATGACCATCACACCGCCTTACAGGCATAGGCAGAATGACGAAACCTGCGGGGTTGCCGGTTCGCAATCCTTTGTGTTTTCTGGTATAATGAAAACAGTTTAAGGAGCAGGACAATGGCAGACAGACATACATTGGAAGAACTGAATAACTGCAGCAGGGAAGAACTGATCACCATCGTTCTTATGATGCAGGGACAGCTGGATACCCTGAATGAGAACATCGAGCGGCTGATCGAACAGGTACGCATAGCGAACAGCTATCGTTTCGGAAAACATACAGAAACACTGGATTCCATAGATGGTCAGCTGTCCTTCTTTGATGAGGCAGAAAACTGCTGCAATCTGTCTGTCCCGGAGCCTGCTGCGGAGGAAGTACTTCCATCCCGACGTAACCATAAGAAAAAAGGGCAGCGGGAAACGGATCTGAAAGATTTCCCGGAAGAGATCCTTCCTCCTTATCAGGTATCCACAGAAGAACTGGATACGTTTTATGGTGCAGGCAACTGGTGCAGAATGAAGGATGAAACCTACAAAAGACTGCGCCATGAGCCGGAATCCTGGACGGTGGAAGTCCATACCGTGGAAGTCTACGTGGGAACCGGCGGAGATCATCAGGACGAATTCTTACGTGGAAAACGCCCCAAGGATCTTCTGCGTGGAAGCATCGTTACTCCTTCCCTGCTTGCATCCATTCTGAATGTAAAATATGTGAACTCCTCTGCACTGCACAGGGTCGAGCAGGAGTTTCAGCGGAATGGTGTAAATATCTCCAGACAGACCATGTCGAACTGGATCATCCGGTGTGCTGAGAAATATTTTGCACCGTTTGTGGATCGTATGAAGCAGGAACTGCTGTCCCTACCGGTGACACAGTCGGACGAAACACCGACACAGGTGATCGGTGACAGTGACCGTCCGAACAGTAAATGCTACATGTGGGTACACCGTTCCGGGGAGTTCTATAAGGAACGTCCTGTGGTGATCTACGAATACCAGAAAGGCAGGGATCACGAAAAGCCGCTGGAGTTTTACCGGAACTACAAAGGAGTTCTGGTCACGGACAGTCTGGAGCAGTATCATCTGCTGGACAAAAAACTGCCGGGAGTGACAAACGCAAACTGTTGGGCACATGCAAGAAGAGCCTTTGCAGATGCCGTAAAGGCAGCGGATAAAAAGAATCCCCTGTCAGTAAAAACTTCCGTGGCATACCAGGCATTACAAAAGATTGCAGAATTCTACCGGATCGATACCGAACTGAAAGAACTTCCGGCAACGGATCGCCTTACACAGCGGCAGACAAGGATAAAGCCGCTGGTTGAGGATTTCTTTGCGTGGGCAAAACAACAGGCTGCAGAATGTACGGTGCCTCCGAAATCCAGGACCGGACAGGGACTAAATTTCGTCATCCATCAGGAAAACTATTTAAAGGTATTTCTGACCGATGGGGATATCCCAATCGATAACTCCGCTTCCGAACGGGCTATCCGGACTTTCTGTATCGGCAAGAAGAACTGGATGTTCCATAACACAGCAAAAGGTGCCGGAGCCAGCGCTCTTGTTTACAGTATTTCAGAAACAGCAAAGCTGAACAATCTGCGCCCGTACTACTACTTCAGGCATATCCTCACGGAGCTGCCTAAGTATTGTGACGAAAAAGGAAATATAGATCCGGCAAAACTAGATCAGCTGATGCCCTGGGCAGAGGAGCTTCCCGAGGAATGCCGGAAACCACGCCGCTCATAAAAGCGGCGTTAAATTTAAGGGTAGGCGTAGGATTTGACGTTTACGATCAGACTGAAGTCTACTGGGTTCATTTTACAGGCAGTGATGTAACAAATATATTACGCTCTTATGGATTGACCGATGACAAAAGGGTATTTTACTGTGGTTCTGGTCCCTCCTATCAAAATCTTTTTCGTACAATGATAAATGAATTGCAGATGTGTAAGGATAGTTATCAGGAAATGCTTGAAATGTATTTAAGACAGATTTTTATAAAACTGCAACGACACTTTAATAACAGCATAAGGATAGATAATTCCCGTGCTGCTGAAACTATTGACATGGCTATTGCCTATTTTAATGAACATTATAGTGAATCAATCAGTATTGAAGAATACGCCCAAAAAATTCATGTAAGCACAAGCTGGTTTATACGCAACTTCAAACTTTATGCCGGCTCTACACCCATGCATTTCATTTTGCAAAAACGCATTTGTAATGCAGAAGCCCTGCTCTTGAATACGGAATATAACATAAATGAAATTGCACAAATTGTTGGTTATGATAATGCTTTATATTTCAGCCGCATATTCAAAAAGATAAAAGGCATATCTCCCTCAGAATATCGTAAAAATATATAAAAAACTGCAATGGGAAGAGAATTTACACCCTCTCTGCCCATTGCAATTTTTGTCCAATTATTTTTTTATTTTGGCAAGTAATATACTCTTTCATGTTTTATAATGACAGCGTAAACAAAAAGGAGATGAACATCTATGAGAAACAAATTCCACAACTTTATTGAAAACTTACTTAGCTTTTATGCAGACTTTTTCACGCACAGATTTTACCCTATGTAATGTACAGTTGCCCCACAAACATATCTTACAGAACATTATGGTAACGCATGTATGAAAAAGCACAAATGAAAGCAGCTTTTCTGACCGGTTAAAATTAGGGTGGAAATTCCTTATTTTAACTTGTACTAAATCTTGACATTGGATTATTTTTTAATACTTAAACTCTTCATACAATACTTTATCCAAATTATGTTCCGATAAAAAGGAAAATATTATATTGCAAAACAACTTCACCTTATTCTCCTCCACCACATAGCTTAAAGAATTAAAAGCGCCCTTTTCTCCCTCAACCTCATACTTTATCTTTCTTTCCTGAATTTCATCTTCAAATCCGTACATCCCCATTGGAATAACAACATTATACCCTTTATAATTAACATAAACTCTACATTTACTGTCTCTTATACACATCTCCGAGCCCACGAGACGCTCATGAATCTCGTA
>ENA-OZSX01000698-OZSX01000698.1-human-gut-metagenome-genome-assembly--contig:-NODE-698-length-10129-cov-6.229204_pt1 | contig 10129 bp, 9 predicted proteins | sample MGYA00244131_ERZ653984 | MGnify/ENA primary metagenome ERZ653984 (study PRJEB26926, sample SAMN06164778) | human gut metagenome | biome: ENVO:00009003; feature: ENVO:2100002; material: ENVO:00002003...
GTGCCGAAGATAGTTAGCTGGAAACGGCTTGTGAAAATAGGTAGTCGCCGACTTAGAGAAACGCTTCAGGAATTTCCTGAAGCGTTTTTTAGTGTGTGAAAGATGAAATTCCTACAAATAGAGCAAGATATAACTGAAAGTTCATATTTTGTTAAAATATTCCGTGGAAATTAGTTGCGGCTAAGTGACGCTTATGTTACAATAATAATATATCAATGTGGTGGAAATGGGATCGGTCGGGGATATATTACAGAACGGAAGGAAGTAGTTGTGGTGAAGGTGGCGATGATCGGGCATAAGGATTTTCCGAGTCGTTCGGGCGGTGTGGAGGTCATGGTTGGCGGGCTGGCCAGAAGTCTGGTGGAACGAGGCTATGACGTTACTGTGTATAACCGCGGCTTGGAAAAGCACCATAATGTGTACGATGTGGACGGCGTTCACGCGCGGCGGGTGTTTACGCTGCAAAAGCCTGCACTGAATGCCACGATCTACTCTTTTCTGGCGACCTTTGACGCGCTGTTCCGGGGCTATGATGTGATCCATTACCACGCCATCGGACCCAGCGTACCGCTGCTGATCGCTAAGATATTCGGCAAGCACACCGTATGTACGGTGCACGGACTGAACTGGAAGGTAGACAAGTGGCGCGGCTTTGCTAGCCGTTATATGAAGCTGGGAGAGCGGATCGCCGCAAAATATGCGGATGATCTGGTGGTGCTTTCGGAGACGGAGTGGAACTATTTTTTGCAGAAATATGGCCGCGCGTCCATTCTGATCCCCAATGCCATTCGCTTTTATGAAAGGCACGCTTGCAGTCTGATCTGGGAAAAATATGGGCTGGAGAGGGGAGAGTACATCCTGTATGTGGGGCGCATCTCGCCGGAAAAGGGCACGCTGGATCTGGTGGAGGGCTACCGCAAGGCCAAGACGGGGAAAAAGCTTGTACTGGTCGGCCCGCTGGATGACAGCGAATATTGCAGAGCGGTACAGCAGCTGGCACAGAATGACCCCAATATCATCATGACCGACTATGTGGTGGGCGACCCGCTGAAGGAGCTTTACAGCAACTGCGGGCTGTTCGTTCTGCCTAGCCACACCGAAGGGCTTTCCCTGTCTTTGCTGGAGGCACTGTCCATCGGTGCACGGTGTCTGGTGAGCGATATTCCCGAGAATACGGTCGTGACCGACATTTACGGTGCGGCTTTCAAACCGGAGGATACGGACGATCTTGCCCGGGCGCTGGAACGGGAATGCACACAGGAGTACCCGGACGCAATGCGGCAGCAGCAGATCCAGTACATCCATACAAATTTTGAGTATGAGGTGATGTTAGACCGTTACGAGGAGGTCTATCATCATGTGGTGGGCGACCCGCTGAAGGCGATGCCCTCCACCCTTAAAAGGGGAAAAGTGCCGGCAGGCGCAAAAGCGTAAGCAAAGAACGCCCCGGAAACGTTTGACAGCGTTTCCGGGGCGTTTTTCGTTTAGATCAGCGGGGCGATGAACTTGAGCACTATGCCTACCAGATGCAGCAGCTTTTTACCCTGCCAGATGCTCTGGCGGGTGGGTTCCACCGTGCGGCACTGTGCCAGCGTATCCTGAAAATCTGCCTCAATGCGGGGCAGGCAGTCCACGCCGCGCATCCAGACGGCGTTTTCAAAGTGGTGGTACAGGCTGCGGTAATCCAGATTGATGGTGCCCACAACGGCCTCCTGCCCGTCCATGATCATCACCTTAGCGTGGGTGAAGCCGGGGGTCCACTCGCTGATCTTCACACCGGAGGACAGCAGCGGCAGGTAATGGGTCTTGGCCAGCGCATAGGCAAATGCCTTGTCCGGCTTGCCGGGCAGGATCAGATGCACATCCACGCCGCGCTCGGCGGCAAAGCGCAGAGCGGTCTCCAGCTCGCCATCCAGAATGAGGTAGGGCGTGATGATATGTACGCTGTGCCGGGCGCGGTTGAGCAGGTCGATATAAACCATCTCGCCCACACGCTCGCCGTCCAGCGGGCAGTCGCCGTAGGGGATGACAAAGCCCTTTGCCTGCGTTTCCGGGAGGGGGCGGGTGAGGAACTGTGCAAACTCCGGCTCCCGCTGGATGCTCCACATCTGCAAAAATAGGGCGGTCATGGTGCGCACGCCCTCGCCCTCCAGCATGACGGCAGCGTCCTTCCAGCGGCCGTATTTTTCAACGTGGTTGATGTACTCATCGGCCAGATTCACGCCGCCGGTAAAGCCCACGCGGCCATCTACGACCAGAATCTTGCGGTGGTCGCGGTAGTTGTAGTGGGTGGAAACAAAGGGCGTGACCGGTGCAAACACCTTGCAGCGGATACCCAGCGCCTCCAGCCGTCTGGGGTAGTCCCGGGGCAGGGTGGAGAACTCGCAGGTGCCATCATACATCACCCGCACATCCACGCCCTGCGCGGCCTTGCGTGCCAGAATTTCCAGAATGCGCCCCCACATCAGCCCTTCGTCAATGATGAAGTATTCCAGAAAAATGTACTGGGTGGCGCTTTCCAGCTGGGGCAGCAGCGCAGCGAACTTGGCCTCTCCGCTGGGGAAATAGGTCACCTGCGTGTTTTCGTACACCGGGAAGCCGCCGCCCCGTCCGCGCAGATACTGCGCCAGAGAGGCCGCGCCGGGGCAGTCCGCGTCCAGCGCCGTGCTCGCCTTTTGGTCCTGCGCCAGCTGGCTGCGGGTCTGTCCCTCCAGCTCCAGCAGGCGCTTTTTGAGCATCCGGTGACCGACATCCTCCTTGGTGTAGCAGAACAGCAGCACGCCCAGCACCGGGGCAAGCGCCGTGACCACCAGCCACGGGATGCGCACGCTGTTGTTCATGTCCTGATTGAGCAGGTAGACCATCATAGCCGCCGTGACCAGCAAGGTGCCGCCCAAGTAGTGGGGCAGCAGGTTACTGAACCAGCGCATCAGGCTGAAGAGCGCCCCGAATTGCAGCACCAGCAGTACCAGCACCAGCCCAAAGCGGCTGAAGATGGCATGGATGAGCCCTTTCTGGCCTTTACGGAGCAGACGGATGCCGCCGTCCTCAAATACCCGGACCTTGCTTCTCATGGTGTGCTGCAATGTTTCTTTTGACATTTTGACCGTCCTTTTTTTGGAATGTGTCGGAGGATAGCCTGCAAGCCCTGTCCAAATGACACATTTTGTGCTATGATAAAGGGGAAGAACTGCTGCCGGGCGGCAGCAGAGCATATACAAGTCTATTATAATCCATTCCGGCCGGTTTTTCCACAGAAACCGGCAGATTTTGTACAGAAGGAGTTTGCATCATGAACAACCTGATCATTGGCATTGCGGGCGGCTCTGGCAGCGGCAAGACCACCCTTGCACTGCGGCTGAAGGAGCGCTTTGGGGAGGACGAGGTGCGGCTGATCTCCCACGACAGCTACTACAAGCGCCACGACGAGCTGCCCTTTGAAGAGCGCTGCAAGCTGAATTACGACCACCCGGACGCCTTCGACAACGCATTGCTCATCTACCATTTGCAGGAGCTGAAGGCAGGCCGCGCCATCGACTGCCCGGTGTACGATTACTCCAACCATAACCGTAGCAACGAGGTGCAGCACATCGAGCCCGCCCCGGTGCTGATCGTGGAGGGCATTCTGCCCTTTGTAGAGCCGGAACTGTGCGCCCTGTTCGACTACAAGATCTTTGTGGACACGGACGCGGACGAGCGCATCCTGCGGCGCATTCTGCGGGATGTAAAGGAGCGCGGGCGCAGCTTGGACAGCGTGATCGACCAGTACCTTACCACGGTCAAGCCGATGCACGAGGCCTTTGTAGAGCCCAGCAAGCGCAACGCGGACATCATTGTGCCCAACGGCGGCGAGAACAGCACCGCCGTGGAAATGCTTGCGCACCACATCCGCACCCTGATCGAGAAAGCGAACCGGGGGTAAGATAAATTTAAAAAGGCACCCACAGCCATCCGGCTGCGGGTGCCTTTTTTCATACAGGTTTAACGGACAGAGGTGCGCACCAGCGCGCGCTTGAGGCGCGCCTGTGCCAGCTCGTACTCACGGTCGTTCAGGTTCTTGCGGGCAAGGATCTCCTCGGCGCGCTTCTTGGAAGCCTCCGCACGCGCCTGATCGATGTCCTCGGCCCATTCCCAAGTGGTAGCCACCAGACGCACGTCCCCGTCCAGCACGCTGAGCAGGCCGCCCATGCAGGCTGCACGGCGGCGCTGACCGTCGGCATCCACAATGTGCGCCTCGCCCATGCCCAGTGCCGTGCAGTAATCGCCGTGCTTTGCCAGAATGGCGAGGTCGCCATCAATGGCGCGGCAGACGATGCGCTCGGCCTGACCTTCAAAGGCGCAGCCGTCCGGCGTGACCACCGTCAGATGAAAGGTCGTCATGGCTTACCCCTTCTTCGCTTTTGCGAACACGTCGTCGATGGTGCCCGCGAACAGGAATGCGCTCTCGGGCAGCTCGTCGCACTCGCCGCTCAGGATCATCTTAAAGCCCCGCAGGGTCTCCTTCAGCGGCACATACTGGCCGGGCATACCGGTGAACTGCTCTGCCACATGGAAGCTCTGGCTCAGGAAGCGCTGCACCTTGCGGGCGCGGCTGACGGTACGCTTGTCCTCCTCGCTCAGCTCGTCCATGCCCATGATGGCAATGATGTCCTGCAGTTCCTTGTAGCGCTGCAGCACCTTCTGGACGGCGCGGGCGATCTCGTAGTGCTCCTGACCCACGACCTCCGGGCTGAGGATGCGGCTGGTGGAGTCCAGCGGATCCACAGCGGGGTAGATGCCCTGCGATGCAATATCACGGCTTAGAACCGTGGTGGCATCCAGATGGGTAAAGGTGGTGGCAGGGGCGGGGTCGGTCAGGTCGTCGGCGGGAACGTAGACGGCCTGCACCGAGGTGATGGAGCCCTTGCGGGTGGAGGTGATACGCTCCTGCAGGGCACCCATCTCGGTGGCCAGCGTGGGCTGGTAACCAACGGCAGAGGGCATACGGCCCAGCAGTGCGGACACCTCGGAGCCGGCCTGCGTGAAGCGGAAGATGTTATCGATGAACAGCAGCACGTCCTGATTCTTCACATCGCGGAAGTACTCTGCCATGGTCAGGCCGGACAGTGCCACGCGCATACGGGCTCCCGGGGGCTCGTTCATCTGACCAAAGACCAGTGCGGTCTTGTCCAGCACGCCGGAGGCGTTCATCTCGCCCCACAGGTCGCAGCCCTCGCGGGAGCGCTCGCCCACGCCGGTAAAGATGGAGTAGCCGCCGTGCTCGGTGGCCACGTTATGGATCAGCTCCTGGATCAGCACGGTCTTGCCCACGCCGGCACCGCCGAACAGGCCGATCTTGCCGCCCTTGGCGTAAGGAGCCAGCAGGTCGATGACCTTGATGCCGGTCTCCAGAATCTCAGTTGCGGGCTTCTGCTCTGCAAAGCCGGGTGCCTTGCGGTGGATGGGCCAGTGCGGCAGCTCGTCCACAGCGCCCTTGCCGTCAATGGGGCGGCCCAGCGGGTCGAACATACGGCCCAGTGTGCCCTCGCCCACAGGGGCGGTCAGGCCGTGGCCGGTAGCTTCCACCGGCATACCCTTGCCCAGACCCTCGCTGGCAGAAAGCATGATGCAGCGCACCGTGGTCTCGTTGACGTGCTGCGTCACCTCCATGGTGCGCTCGGTGCCTTCTGCGGTCACGGTAAGCGCCTCCTGCAGGGCAGGCAGCCTGCCGGCGGTGAACTGCACATCCACCACGGGGCCTGCTACGCGAATAATAGTTCCCTGTATCATTTGGATTGCCTCTTGTCAAATCTTGTTTGTCCAACGAACTCTCTCCGTCATCGTTGCGCGATGCCAGCTCCCCCGAAGGGGAGGCTTTTATCTGCGTCGCCGTCAGGCACGACGGAGAGGGTTTTCCTTTATTATGTCCGATCCTGCACGGCAGCTGCGCCGCCGATGATCTCGGTGATCTCCTGCGTAATGGAGCCCTGACGGGTGCGGTTGTATTCCAGCTGCAGGTCCCGGATCATATCATTGGCGCTCTTGGTAGCAGAATCCATGGCGGTCATGCGGGCGCTCTGCTCGGCGCAGAAGCTCTCGGTCATGGCACCAAAGATCATGCCGTGCATATAGATGGGTGCGATCTGCTCGAACACTGTCCATGCGTCCGGCACCAGTTCCACCTCGCCCTTGGGGTCGCCCAGACCCTTGGGAGCAGGCTGCAAAAACCGCCGGTCCAGCGGCAGCAGACGCTCCATGACAGGCTCACTGGTAAGAGCGTTCTGGATCTTGGTGTAGACGATGTAGATCTCGTCCAGCTTGCCGGACTTGAAGTCGTCAATGGCGTCTACCGTGATGTCGCGGGCACGCTGCAAAGTGGGTGCGGTTGCGCTATAACGGAACTCCTCCACAAGGCGGGGGTCCCGGTTACGCATGGCACGGTAGCCCACCTGACCAACGACGTAAAAGCGGTCGTTGGGGTCTGCGTGCTCCCGCAAAAACTTGAGCAGGTTCTGGTTATAAGCACCTGCCATGCCCTTATCGGCAGTAAGCACCAAATACGCCCGCCGGGGGTTTTCCAGATTCCGCTCATGGAAGAAGGGGTGCTCCGGCTCCTCCGGCAGATGCGGCACAACACGGGAGATGGTATCCCGCATACGGTTGAAGTAAGGGGACACATTCTGGTAGTTCTGCCGTGCCTTGCGCAGCTTGGACGAAGAGATCAGGTACATGGCATTGGTGATCTTCATGGTATCCTGAATGCTCTCGATGCGCTCCTTCAGCAGCTTACTGGACGACATGGTCATTGCCTCCCGCATAAGCTTTCCAAGCGTTCAGGATGGCGTCCACCCGGTCGGGTTCCAGCTTGCCGTCAGCATCGATCTTCTGCATGGTGCCGGAGACGTCTGCACGGAACTGCCGCACAAAGGCAGCGGTCTTTTCCCGCTGCTCTGCGGTGGGCAGAGTGTCCAGCAGGCCGTGGGAAGCCAGCACCAGAATGACCACCTGCTCGGCATCAGACTTAGGCTGGCACAGCGGCTGCTTGAGCATTTCCATCAGTGCCTTGCCGTGTTCCAGCTGACGGCGGGTCTCGGCGTCCAGATCGGAGCTGAACTGTGCAAAGGACTCCATCTCCTTATACTGTGCCAGCTCGATACGCAGGTTTGCGTTGGCCTTTTTCATGGCCTTGGTCTGGGCAGCGCCGCCCACACGGGACACCGACAGACCCACGTTGACAGCCGGACGGTTGCCGGCGTTGAACAGAGCGCTCTCCAAGAAGATCTGACCGTCAGTGATGGAGATGACGTTGGTGGGGATGTAGGCCGAAACATCGCCGGCCTGCGTCTCTACGATGGGCAGTGCGGTGATAGAGCCGCCGCCCAGATCATCCCGCATACGGCAGGAGCGCTCCAGCAGACGGGAGTGCAGGTAGAACACATCGCCGGGGTAAGCTTCACGGCCCGGAGAGCGGCGCAGCAGCAGCGAGATGGCACGGTAGGCCACCGCGTGCTTGGACAGATCATCGTAAACGATGAGCACGCTCTTGCCCTTGGCCATGAAGTACTCGGCCAGTGCAGTGCCCGCATAGGGAGCAATGTACTGCAGCGGGGCAGAATCCGACGCGGTAGCTGCCACGATGGTGGTATAGCTCATAGCGCCATGCTTTTTCAGATCCTCGGCCACGCGGGCGATGGAGGAAGCCTTCTGACCGATGGCAACATAGATGCACAGCACATCCTTGTCCTTCTGGTTCAGGATGGCGTCGGTGGCAATGGAAGTCTTGCCGGTCTGGCGGTCACCGATGATCAGCTCACGCTGGCCGCGGCCGATGGGGAACATGGAGTCGATCGCCAGAATACCGGTGTGCAGCGGGGTGTCCACGCTCTGGCGCTCCAGAATACTGGGTGCCTGCTTCTCAATGGGGTTGTAGCCTTCGGCCTCAATGGGGCCTTTGCCGTCGATGGGCTCGCCCAGCGGGCTGATGACACGCCCCAGAAAAGCATCGCCCACCGGGATACCGGCGCGCTTGCCGCTGCGGGTGACCATGGTGCCCACACCAACGGTCTCGGCACCATCGAACAGCATAACGCCCAGCTGCTCGGGCTCTACACTTTCCACCATACCCTTGGCACCGTTTTCAAAGGTGACGATCTCGCCGTACACAGCGCGGTTCATGCCGTCAATGTGCACGATGCCATCGGCAGAGGAGATGACCACGCCGCCCTCTGCGGAGGTCTCGGCGGGCTTGTAGTCCTCGATGCGGGTCTTGAGGGTAGCCAGCGAAGGCTTGCCCTCCATCATTTTGTCCAGCTGATGACGGCCGGAATTGTCGAACACGCGGTCGCCCACCTGCAGGACATAGCCGGAAAGCAGGCTCTCGTCCACGGTGATATTCAGGATGACTTCCGTGGCGTCATACAGCTTTTTGATCTCCGACTTGATGCGGTCCAGATCTTTTTCGCGGAGCTTATGGGCGCAGCGCAGGCTGGCCTTGACGATGCGGTTATCCGCAAAAAATTCACGACTGAATTCAGTTGCCATTGCCTGCACCTGCTTTCTGCAGCAGATCGTCCAGCAGCTGATCATCATCCTGGGCGGTCAAATTATGTTTCAAGAGCTTTTCGCACATGGAGCGTGCCAGTGCCGTAGCCTGTGCATCTGCTTCCCGCAGCTTGTTCTGGCGCTCGATCTCCACAGCCGCCTTACCGGCAGCCACGATCTCGTCGGCCTGCTTCTGCGCATCGGCCAGCAGCTGCTGCTTTTCCACCTCGGCCTGCTTCTCGTAGGCTTCGCGGCGGGCTGCGGCTTCGTTGTCCACATTACGCAGCTTGTCCTGCGCGGTCGTAAGTGCTGCGGCGGCCTCGGTCTTGGAGGTCTGTGCCGCTGCAATGTCTGCCTCGATCGTCTTCTGGCGCTGATCCAGCACGTTCTGGATGGGCTTGAACAAAAACTTGCGCAGCAGCACATACAGGATCAGGACATCCACCACGGTCCACAGCAGGTTCAAATCCAACTTCAGCATTCGTCCACGCCTCCGTTACTGGCCCAGGAACAGGATGATCAGCAGTGCAACGACGAAGCCGAAAATTGCGGTACCTTCTGCCAGAGCAGCGCCCAGCAGCAGGTTCGTCTGGATCTTGCCGGAAGCCTCCGGCTGGCGGGAGATGGCCTCCGTTGCCTTACCCGTTGCAATACCAATGCCAATACCGCCGCCAATGCCGGTCAGCGCTGCAATGCCAGCGCCCAGAGCTACCAAACCACTCATAGTTCTATCTCCTTTGTAATTACAGTTTTAAATGTGTTGTTTATTCCTCGCCGCCGATGCTCTCTTTCATAAACAGTGCGGTCAGGAACACGAAAACATAGGTCTGGATCAGACCATCGAACAGGTCAAAATACAGGCTGAACACCGCCGGGACGAACACCGGCACCACCAGCTTGAGCAGTTCCATGATAACGAACGCGCCCAGCACGTTGCCGAACAGTCGCATGCACAGACTGGTGGGGCGAATGGCAATCTCGAGGATGTTCATAGGGGTCATGATGGGGGTAGGGGCTGCAAGGCTCTTGAGAAAACCCGCGCCGCCCCGGGCGCGAACGCCTGCATACTCGATAAGCACGATGCTCATCAGCGCCAGCGCAGCGGTCACATCCAGATCCTTTGTGGGGGGCTTTACGCCGAACACACCGATCACGTTGGAGCAGGCAATGTACAGCGCCACGGTCATCAGGTAGGGCACATAGCGGCTGCCCTCCTTGCCCAGCAACCCTTCAAAGAAGTTTTTGCCAAGGGAGTACAGCGCTTCCAGTGCTGCCTGACGCTTGCTGATGTGATCCACCTTCAGGTTGCGGGTAAGCAGGATGGAGCCCACCACCAGCAGCAGCATGATCACCCAGCTGATGACCACCGATTCCGGGATCTGCAGCGAGCCGACCTTGACATACTCCACGGTGAGCTCTTCCATCAGAGCCTGCGTCAATTTGTTCATTTGCTTTTCCTCCTTCCTGCAGGGATAGGGGTCTGCGGGCGGGAGCCGGGTGTGCGGCAGATCCCCGGCCGAGGATCTGTCGCACACCTTTGCTCCGCGCCCCTTCACACCTCTGTCTCTTATACACATCTCCGAGCCCACGAGACGCTCATGAATCTCGT
>ENA-OZSX01000701-OZSX01000701.1-human-gut-metagenome-genome-assembly--contig:-NODE-701-length-10125-cov-4.684806_pt1 | contig 10125 bp, 8 predicted proteins | sample MGYA00244131_ERZ653984 | MGnify/ENA primary metagenome ERZ653984 (study PRJEB26926, sample SAMN06164778) | human gut metagenome | biome: ENVO:00009003; feature: ENVO:2100002; material: ENVO:00002003...
CGAGATTCATGAGCGTCTCGTGGGCTCGGAGATGTGTATAAGAGACAGGTGCTGTTTCAGCGGTGGAAATCGGTGGTTATACCTTCGGCCATTGTGGCCTTTATACTCTATGCGTTCCAGCCGTTTGGCATCTCCTTGAAAGAAGGAAGCAAGTTGGGGATAGCCATAGGGTCGGGGGGCATTACGGCGGGAGCGTCTGTCATCTGCCATTATTTGCTGCCGGCACTGTTTCCTTCTTACTATAAAGAGCAGCATTGGACGCTGGGCAAATATGTCTTGGACCTGCTTCTGCTCTTCTTTCTGATAGCGGTGGGGTTATGGCTTTATATATCGTGGCTGAGCGGCATAGGGATGAATGGCTCATTGTTCCTCTTGGTATGCACGTGGGTGATGATTCTGGCTCCTTTCCCGCTTGTCTTTTGCCTGATATGGAACCGGAATATGGTGTTGGCGCGCAATCTGAAGGAAGCGGCCGAAATAAACTCTTTCCTGTCGAGGAAGATGTCTGCGGAGGGTGACGGAAACTCTCCCGAAAAGAAAGAAGGAGACACAGGCAGGCTGGTCTTTTCCGGCGGGACAAAGGATGTGCTGGAGGTGAGCGATTGTGATTTCCTTTATGCGGAGGCCGAGGGAAATTATGTGAGGGTGGTTTTTGCTGCTGCCGGAGATGGGAAACCGGTGCGGAAGTTGCTGCGTATAACGATGAAGCAGGCGGAGGAGACCGTTGCACGTTGTCCCCTCATCATCCGTTGCCATCGCGCTTTTCTGGTCAATGTGCAGAAGGTGGTGGAAGTGTATGGAAACTCGCAGGGATGCCGCCTGAGGCTGGGAGGCTGCCGGGAGGAAGTACCCGTATCCAGAGCCTGTGTGAAGCAGGTGAAAGCCCTGATAGAAGATAGGGTGTAGGCTTTGTTATTCGTCACAGAAATACGCTGTTTGTCACAGGGCACAAGCGTTTTGTCACATATCCGGGCGGTCTGTCCCGGATATTTTTTTGCTTCTGATTCTTCATTTATGTTTGCTGCCGAAAACAAAAAAGTAGAATCAGAAATAGAAAAACGGAATGAAGCGGAAAACATTTTTTTCAGTATTGGGAGCCTTGTTGATCTTACAGTCTGCCGCAGCGCAGAAAGCGGTACTTGATACCGTATATCTCCAATTGAATCTCGACAGTGTAGGTCTGGACGAGGTGGTGGTGAAAGGCCGCAGGACACCGGTAGCCAACAGCCGCTGGAGCGATATGACTCCGGTGGATCTGGTTACGGTGGGAGGCGCCAACGGTGACCTGTACAAAGCGTTGCAGATATTGCCGGGCACGCAGGTGCAGGGCGAAACCGGGGAACTGCTGGTGAGGGGAGGTAGCAGCTACGAAACCCAGACCTACATAGACGGTATGCATGTGCTGAATCCCTATACCTCGAACGGGATAAACACTCCGGCGCGCAGCCGTTACTCCACGTTTATGTTCAGCGGTGTCAATCTGGCTTCCGGAGGCGCCCCGCTGGAGTATGGGGAGGCGCTTTCGGCGGTGCTGCCTTTGGAGACGAAAGATCACAGCGACATCAATAAGCTGGGAATGAACTTCTCCTCTGTCGGTTTGGGCGGAGGAGGTACGGGGACTTTCGACAAAGGATCTTTGTCTGTCGATTTGAATTATCAGAACCTGAAGTATTACGATAAGGTTTATTCCGGAAGGCTTGATTTCGAGAAGCCTTATCGCCTGTTTGCCGGAGCTGCCCAGTTTCGCTATGCTCCCGGCAGCGCAACGCTTTTGAAGGTCTATGCGCAATACGACCGGACGGATTTCTCTACTTACGAAGGAGGCGAGCGCCGCCTGTTCGGGCTGGGCGAGGACAATGTTTATGTCAATGCTACCTTGCGCCATCGTACAACTGCCGAATGGGACTGGTTTGCGGGAGCTGCTTTTTCCTATTATGAGGAGAAAATAAACGGTGCGGCTCTGGCGGGGGATGATTGGCTGGAACGCCAGCAGGAACTGCACCTCAAACTGAAGACCTTTAAACGCTTTTCATCCCTACTGCGTTTTGACATGGGACTTGAAAGCTATATCCGCCATTATGCAAACCACTATCTGCTGCCCGGAATCAAGGACTATAACCGCATGTCGCCTACAATCAGCGCCGGATTTTTCTCGGCAACTTATTATCCGGTGGAGCAGTTGAAGGCGGAGCTTTCTTTCCGTACGGAATATACCTCCTTGAACCGGAAAGTGAATTTCTCTCCTCGTTTGGCATTGAACTATTACTGGGGAGATGTAGTGCTGTCTGCCACTGCAGGACGTTATACGCAGTTGCCGGAGAACAACTGGCTGGCACGCCGGCATGAATTGCTCTCCGAGGTATGTGTGCAGTATAACTTAGGCGCCCAATATAGCAATGAAGGACGTCTCTACAAAGCCGAACTCTATTATAAGGATTATGCCCGGCTGGCGTTGGAGGAAACCGCTGCCGATACGGGGACGGCAGTTCTGACTTCCAATGGATACGGCCATAGCAAAGGCATTGACTTGTTTTTTAGTGACCGTTCCTTGTTCAGGAATCTGGAATATCAGTTGTCTTATACCTATAATATATCCAAACGTAAATATCAGAAATACCCGGAACTGACCACTCCCCAGTATGCCACGCGCCATAATGCGGCGGCTGTGTTGAAGTACACCCTGCCGGGCCTGCACTCCATTGTCAGTCTGACGAACCGATTCAGCAGCGGACGCCCCTACCACAACCCTGCACTGCCGGGCCTGATGAATGACGAGGTAAAACCCTATAACAGCCTTGATGTGGGAATCACTTATCTGGCAAGCAAAAAAGTGATTGTCCATGCCTCCGCAACCAATATTCTGGCGCGGAAAAACGAGTTTGGAAAGATTGACAATAAAGCGGTTCTGGCATCCTCCGATCATTTTTTCTATGTGGGCGTCTACATCACTTTGGGAAAGAAAGCGGCCTACGATGTATCTAACTTCTAATTGATGATTCTAAAACAATTTGACTTATAACTCTTTAAAATGCAGTGATAATGAAAACAATGATTATTCTTTTTGTACTGGCGTGGCAAGGAGCAGCCGGACTGCTGTTTGCTCAGAAACTGACCCTCGAAGTACGTGGTTTCGAAGCGATAAAAGGACGGCTTAATGTTGCCTTTTATCATTCGCAGGAAACGTTTATGAAAGAACCGCTGGCCACTTTCAGAGTAGATGTGGTGGCGCCGACTCTCTCCATTCCTTGCAAAGGGCTTCCGGCCGGTGCCTATGCCGTCGCCCTTTTTCAGGATGAGAACGGGAACGATAAGCTGGACACCACCGCCTTTGGCGCTCCTACGGAGAAATATGGTTTCAGCAATGATGCCAGAGGGGTGATGGGGCCTCCAAGCTACGATAAATGTGTTTTCTATTTTACCCAAGATACGACTTTGGTGGTGCACGTGAAGTAGGCATGCAGGAGCCTGCCGGCTTTCTCATCAAAAAAGGAGGGGAGGTGAAACTTTTATGAGGGAAATGAGGCGGACTCTGAATATAATCCCTATTTTTGTAGTCCAACCTTAATAATACATTTTATGAGACGGACTACACAACTTTTCGGCGTTTTGGGGCTGGTACTTCTCTTGGCAGCTTGCAGTGAGCCGCATTTTATGACGGATACTTCCTACCGCCGCCGGGTGGAGCAGGATTTTCTGCAAAAGCAGGCTTTGATGACGCAAGGCGGCTTTTTCTCGATATTCAACTCGGATCTGCCGGTTTACGAACGTGAGGCGCTGGAGTTTCTTTATGCCTATATGCCTCTGGCCGATATTACGGATTATCCCGGAGAGTTTCATTTGATGAATGTGCGTGCTTCCCGGCGGGCTGCCGGTGAAATGCCTTGGGGGAGGGATATTCCCGAAGATGTATTCCGGCATTTTGTTCTGCCGGTGCGTGTGAACAACGAGCATCTGGACAGCGCGCGTGTCGTCTTCTACGAGGAATTGAAAGACCGGGTGAAATCTCTTTCTTTGCAGGATGCCATTTTGGAAGTGAATCACTGGTGCCATGAGAAGGCTGTCTATAAACCTTCCGATGCCCGTACAAGCTCTCCTTTGGCAACGGTACGTACCGCCTACGGCCGTTGTGGCGAGGAGTCCACATTGCTGGTGGCGGCACTCCGTTCGGTAGGTATTCCGGCGCGGCAGGTCTATACGCCCCGTTGGGCGCATACCGATGACAACCATGCCTGGGTAGAAGCGTGGGCAGGTGGGAAGTGGTATTTTTTGGGTGCTTGCGAACCCGAACCGGTGCTTAATCTCGGTTGGTTCAATGCGCCCGCCAGCCGGGGCATGTTGATGCATACAAAAGTGTTCGGGCGCTATGAGGGAACGGAAGAGGTGATGTCTGTTACTCCCAACTACACCGAAATCAATGTGATTGATAATTATGCACCCACAGCAAAAGCTTCTGTAACCGTTGTGGATGCGGATGGAAAGCCCGTAGATAATGCCTGCGTGGAGTTCAAACTTTACAACTACGCGGAATTTTATACGGTTGCTGTCAAGCACACCGACGCCAACGGCACTTGCGGACTGACAGCCGGGAAAGGAGATATGCTGGTGTGGGCTTCCAAGGACGGACGTTTCGGGTTTGCCAAACTTTCCTTCGGCAAGCAGCAGGAACTGACGGTGTGCCTTGACAAAAAAGAGGGGGACACATTCGCCGTAGATATAGATATTGTACCGCCACCGGAAACTGCCAACCTGCCCGAAGTTACGCCGGAACAGCGTGCGGAGAACGACCGCAGGCTGGCGCAGGAGGATTCTATACGCAATGCTTATACGGCAACGTTCATGACGGAAGATGAGGCTGCCGGTTTTGTACGTTCTTTAGGCGTGAGTTTGAATGTGCATGAAGTGGAGCAGGCTGTGAAATATTTGGTGGCTTCTTGTGGCAATCACGCTGTGTTGCAGGAGTTTCTGAAACAGTCAACGACCGATAATCATACGGGATTTGCCATATCTTTGCTGGGACAGCTCTCTGCGAAAGATTTGCGGGATGCCCGCCTTGAGGTTCTGAACGATCATCTCCGGAATACTCCTGCAAAAACATCCGGTTCTTATTATTACAGCGCATTGCTCAATCCCCGTATTTCAACAGAAGAGTTGACGGCATATAAGTCTTTCTTCCGCAAAGTGCTGGATGAAAAGACTGCCGCAGCCTATCGCTCACAGCCGCAGCTGCTGGTGGAGTGGTGTATCAGGAATATTGTGCTGAATGATTCACTGAATTCGCAACGAATCCTGATGTCGCCTGAGGGAGTGTGGAAGTCCGGGATAGCGGACAGGCGCTCGCGGGATATTTTCTTTGTGGCAATGGCGCGTAGCGTAGGTGTTCCTGCATGGATAGACGAAGTGACGGGAAAAGTGCATTATCAGGATTTGGTTCATCATCCGAACTTGAAGGAAGGGGCTGCATATATTGTAGATTTTGAAAAGGAACTGACGGAAATCGTTCCGCTTCTGGGGAGGGTGGGAGCCGTTTATCACCCGACAGCGGTGGTTGATAATCCTAAATATTATTCTCATTTCACATTGTCGAAGTTTGATAATGGCATGCTTCGTTTGCAGAATTACGACGAAGAGAATACAACATGGGAGACTCTGTTGAAGGTAGGGCGGCTTATGCCGGCCGGATATTATGTCATGGTCACAGGTACGCGCCTTGCAAATGGGGGAGTGCTGGCACGAATGACATCTTTGAGCGTTGCTGCGGATGAGTATGCCGAGACAAAGCTGGTCATGCGTGAGAGTAAGGACGAAATACAGGTGATCGGCAGTTTTAATTCCGAGTCTCTCTTTGCTCCATGTGATGCAGGATTCAAGGTTGATACTTTGTCCAAGCAAAGTTTATTGCAGGTATGCGGACGTGGCTATTTTGTAGTCGGGATATTGGGTGTCAATCAAGAACCGACGAACCATGCATTGAGGGATATTGCTGCCTTGAAGGATGATTTGGAGAGGTGGGGACGTAAGCTGGTTTTGCTTTTCCCGGATGAGGCCCGGTGCAAGAAATTCCGTCCGGAAGAGTTTCCGGGGTTGCCGTCTACCGTTATTTATGGTGTGGACACAGATGGCATTTCTGCCCGGATAGCAGAGGATATGAAGTTCAGGCATAAGGAAACACTGCCGGTTTTTATCATTGCAGATACATTTAACCGGGTAGTCTTTGTGTCGCAAGGCTATACAATCGGTCTGGGAGAACAACTGATGAAGACGGTGAAAGGGCTGTGATTGGTGAAATGCGGTATCAGGTCGCAATGCTGATTACGAAAGTATGGCGGCGATTGTGGCTTTTACTCTTTCTTTGGTTGTCACGTTCCGTTCAAATTCATTGATTTGTACGGTTGAGCCCATGGGAACCTGCTCTTTGCGGTATTGCATACGGCTTGCTATGGTTTCTCTTGCCGAAAAGTGGAATTCGTGGATGCCTGTTTCATTGGCGATGTGTGCAATGTTGGTTTCATTCACCCCGCAGCCTGCAAGTAGAGTGATGCGCCCTGCGGCTTGCTGTTGGAGCTCTTTCAGTAAAGGAATGCCCAGCTCGGCAGTAGGTTGCTGTCCGGAGGTCAGGATACGGTCGCATCCGAGACTGATGATTTCTTCCAGTGCTTTTTGGGGATTGCGGCAGACATCGAAAGCCCGGTGGAAAGTTACCGACATGCCCTGAGCTGCTTCCATAAGTTGTTTCATCAGAGGAATGTCAACTTCTCCGTCCGGAGTAAGGCATCCCAGCACAATACCGTCTGCCTCTAAGCGGCGGGCATTGTCAATATCCTTTAGCATGATGCGTTGCTCGATAGGAGAGTACAGGAAATCACCGCCGCGAGGGCGGATAATGACGTGCAGCCTGGTGTTTTGCAAAACTTCTCTTGCTATGACAATGTCGCCATAAGAAGGAGTGGTTCCCCCTTCGGGTATCCCGGCACACAATTCTACCCGGTCGGCTCCACCCGCTTGGGCGGCCATACAGCTCTCTACGGAGTTTGCACAGACTTCAAATAAATATTTCCTCATAGCTTTTATCTTTGTTTTGTATCCGCAAAAATAAGAAAACTCTGCGAACTCCGGAAGCAGATGAATTTAAAAAAGAAGGAGCGTCGGATTTGATACCGGCGCTCCTTTTATCGTTTCAATATTTGTTTTCTCTTATTTACTTGGCATAGCTCACTGCACGTGTTTCACGAATAACGGTAATCTTTACTTGTCCCGGATAAGTCATTTCATCCTGTATCTTCTTGGCAATTTCGCCGGAAAGGTTTTCTGTTGCCTTATCGTCAATCTTGTCTGCACCGACGATTACGCGCAATTCGCGTCCTGCCTGGATGGCATAGGTCTTTGTTACGCCCGGATAGGACATTGCCAATTGTTCAAGGTCGTTCAAACGTTTGATGTAAGCCTCTACTATTTCGCGGCGTGCTCCCGGACGTGCACCGGAGATAGCATCACAGACCTGTACGATAGGAGCCAGCAGGCTGGTCATTTCCACTTCGTCGTGGTGGGCGCCGATGGCGTTGCAGATGTCCGGCTTTTCCTTGAACTTTTCTGCCAGCTTCATACCATAGAGTGCGTGCGGTAATTCCGGTTCCTCATCGGGTACCTTACCTATATCATGCAGCAGTCCGGCACGTTTTGCTTTCTTCGGGTTGAGTCCCAGCTCTGATGCCATCACAGCGCAAAGATTGGCTGTTTCGCGTGCATGCTGCAAAAGGTTCTGGCCGTATGAAGAACGGTATTTCATCTTACCGATAATGCGGATAAGTTCCGGATGCAGACCGTGGATGCCCAGGTCGATAGTAGTACGTTTACCGGTTTCGATGATTTCCTCTTCTACCTGCTTGCGTACTTTGGCAACTACCTCTTCGATGCGTGCCGGGTGGATGCGTCCGTCCGTCACCAACTGGTGCAGTGCAAGGCGTGCAACCTCGCGGCGAACCGGGTCGAAGGCTGACAATACGATAGCTTCCGGAGTGTCGTCTACCACGATTTCTACACCGGTAGCAGCTTCCAGGGCACGGATGTTGCGGCCTTCGCGACCGATGATACGTCCCTTGATTTCATCTGATTCGATGTGGAATACAGTTACCGAGTTTTCAATGGCTGTTTCCGTAGCCACGCGCTGGATGCTCTGTATCACGATGCGCTTGGCCTCTTTGCTTGCCGTCAGCTTGGCGTCGTCCATGATGTCGTTAATGTAGGACTGAGCCTGCGTTTTGGCTTCTTCCTTTAGGGATTCTACCATGCGCTCTTTGGCTTCTTCGGCAGAAAGTCCGGAGATAGCTTCCAGTTTTTCTATTTCCTGGCGCTGCATGTGCTCCAGTTCTTCTTTCTTCTTGTCTACGATGGACAGCTGGGCTTCCAGATTTTCTTTCACGGCTTCTGCTTCCATCTTCTTGCGCTGGATTTCTTCCTGGCGTTGGTTCAGTACCAATTCACGTTGTTTCAGCTTGTTTTCTGCCTGCTGTATCTTTTGGTTACGTTGGGCCACTTCTTTTTCCAAGTCTGCCTTCTTGTTCAGGAATTTTTCCTTTACTTCCAGCAATTTGTTTTTCTTAATTACTTCAGCTTCTGTCTCCGCATCTTTCAGGACACTGTCGTACTTGGACTTCAACACGTACCGGAACAGTACGTATGAAAGGATTCCTCCTACGACGAAGCAAGCAATTGCTGTTGCTATTATTGCTATCATTCTTACATTAATTTAGTTATATAAATAAAAACGCACCGCCAAATATCAGAGCATACATTTGCTCGGATATTGTGCAGTGCGTGGTGTTTTCTTTATCAGTGAATGGCTCGGTGGCATTATTCTTTCTTAAAATAATCCTCCAGCAATTCCGTTAGTTCTTTTACCTTTTCCGTATACGGAGTGGTATCGTTACGTTGCATTAATTGCAGTTTCTCCAACGAGAACTGATAGGCTACCATGGCAATAATCTTTTCCGGTTCAAGGTTTTTATAGTATTCCCGGTACGCATTAAGCCTGATGTTTACCTGCTTGGCTGCTTCCCGTACCATTTCTTCTTCCTCTCGGTTAATGGTTAACGGGTAGTTTGAATCTGCTATTTGCAGGTTTATCTTTATCTTATCGTTCATACATCTTTCTTCTTTACTCGTTCAATAAAGCGATGCATTTATCGACTTCACGCACTAATTTGGACAATCGCAGCTTCGTCTCTTTTACGTCGCTGCCGTTAAGGCTGATTGCCGTAGCTGTTTTTAGGTTTGTATAGTTGACTTCCAATTCATCATACTGAGCTTGCACCTTCTCGTTCTTCAACTTTTCGTTTTCAAGAAGTTTTCTCAACCCGGCATTTTCACGCTTTAATTCATCGTGCAAATACATTAAATGCCGTAGCTGCGTTTCAAAGGTACTCAATAACTTTTTTTCTTCTTCTGTCATCACTACACCAAAATTGTACACAAAAATACGATTAACTCTGATATTACAAAAACTTTTCGGGAGAAAATGTGCTTTTTAGCCTTAAAATAGCGGAATACGTGGGCAAAGGGGATGAATTATGGAAGAGTATGCGTATAAATCTTTTCTTTATGAACAGCTTGTCGGAGGTGAAAAATGCAAAAATGCAGAAAATGCACTCCACAATTTTTCCACACACAGGCGCGCGTATATAATATAGTTTACGCGTATTTAGTTATGTTCGTGTGTGTATGTGTATGCGCGTGCGCTTACGTGTGTGCGTGTGTTAGGGAGGCCCCCGAAAAAGTGCATTTTTGCATCGGTTAATAACATAGCGCTTTGGGGAGGCTAAAGCTTAGCTTTACGACTCCTAAAGCTAAGCTTTAGCTCACACAAAGCGCCGCTTTGTATTTTCAGCCGGATTGTTTCATTAATCGCATGACTTCATATTCTCTTTTTTCGGCAGATTCTAGCCGGTAAATCTTTCCATCCACACCGGAGGCACCTTCTAAATAAACTCTTCTTTTTAGTGGTTCCGTTCATCTGATTCGTTCATAAAATAATGTGATTTCTATTATTATTGAGTTCTCTGTCGGTGGATAATCAAGAGATGAAATGAATCATTCTGTTGAAGGATTATATCCTTTTTTAATGAAAAAAGG
>ENA-OZSX01000723-OZSX01000723.1-human-gut-metagenome-genome-assembly--contig:-NODE-723-length-9947-cov-4.968156_pt1 | contig 9947 bp, 7 predicted proteins | sample MGYA00244131_ERZ653984 | MGnify/ENA primary metagenome ERZ653984 (study PRJEB26926, sample SAMN06164778) | human gut metagenome | biome: ENVO:00009003; feature: ENVO:2100002; material: ENVO:00002003...
GTCTCGTGGGCTCGGAGATGTGTATAAGAGACAGGTCGATACCGGCCGGAATCGTTACCTGGATTTTTCTCTTTCTTGCAATATATCCGGTACCACGGCAATCCGGACATTTGTCTTTGACTACTTTACCGGTACCATTACAATCCGGACAGGTCTGGACATTCTGCACCGTTCCAAAGAAGGACTGCTGTGTAAACACAACTTTTCCTTTGCCGCCGCACTTGGTACATGTTTCCTGGCTTGTTCCCGGTTTTGCACCTGTACCATGGCAGGTTGCACACTCATCCTTCAGAACCATTTCAATTTCTTTCTCACATCCGAAAACAGCCTCTTCAAATGTGATCCTTACACTGGTACGGAGATTCGCACCTTTCATCGGTCCATCATTGCCTCTTCTTCTGGCGCCACCGCCACCGAAGAAGTCGCCGAAAATATCTCCAAAGATATCTCCCATATCCATGCCTGAAAAATCAAATCCGCCAGCACCGCCGCCTGTACCATCGAATGCTGCATGACCGAACTGATCATACTGTTTACGCTTTTCTGCATCACTCAATACTGCATAAGCTTCCTGTGCTTCCTTGAACTTTTCTTCACATTCTTTATCACCCGGATGCATATCCGGATGGTACTTCTTGGCAAGAGTACGGAATGCCTTTTTTATATCAGCGTCACTCGCATTCTTCGGAACGCCAAGGACTTCATAATAATCTCTTTTCTCTGCCATAACGCTTAACTCCTTGTTATCATGTACAAATTTATCATACCGGCTATCTGTCTAAAGCATGATTCAATTTCCGGTTTTCAAAAATCTTCAAATATTTTCCTCTTCTACCGCATATAGGGTTTCCGGAAAACCGGAAACCCCTTTTTACATGCTGATTATATTTTAGACCTCTTTGAAATCAGCGTCTACAACATCATCATCTGCTGCGCCGGCATTGTTTGTCTGTGCGCCGCCCATGTTTCCCATATCAGGACCTGCTCCCTGAGCACCCTGTGCTGCCTGTGTCTGCTCATACATCTTAGCAAATACTTTCTGTGCACTTTCCATCAGTTTCTCTTTTGCTGCTTTCATCTCAGCAACCTGATCATCTGTCATGTTTTCAGCCTGTGGATTTGCATCTACTAAAGCTTTCAGTGCATTTAAGTCAGCCTCTACTGCAGATTTATCTGCCGCATCAAGGTTATTTCCAACCTGGTCTAATGCCTGCTGTGTCTGGAATACGAAGGCATCTGCATCATTTCTGGTGTCGATTGCTTCTTTTCTCTTCTTGTCCTGTGCTTCAAATTCAGCTGCTTCTTTTACTGCTTTATCGATATCTGCATCAGACATGTTAGATCCGGCAGTAATTGTAATATGCTGTTCTTTTCCGGTTCCTAAGTCTTTTGCAGATACATTTACAATACCGTTTGCATCGATATCGAAAGTAACTTCAATCTGAGGAACTCCACGACGTGCTGGTGGGATACCATCCAGACGGAACTGTCCAAGGGATTTGTTATCTCTTGCGAACTGACGCTCACCCTGTACTACGTTGATATCTACTGCTGTCTGATTATCTGCTGCTGTTGAGAAAATCTGGCTCTTTCTTGTAGGAATTGTTGTATTTCTCTCAATCAGTCTTGTTGCAACTCCACCCATGGTCTCGATAGACAGTGACAATGGAGTAACATCCAGAAGAAGGATATCACCTGCGCCGGCATCTCCTGCTAATTTACCACCCTGGATACAAGCACCAAGTGCTACACACTCATCCGGGTTTAAGGATTTACTTGGCTCTTTGCCTGTTAACTGTCTTACTTTATCCTGAACAGCCGGGATACGTGTAGAACCACCAACCAATAATACCTGGCCTAAGTCTGCATTGGTTACGCCTGCATCCTTCATAGCGTTCTGTACCGGGATTGCTGTTTTTTCTACTAAGTCATGTGTCAACTCATCGAATTTTGCTCTTGTCAAGTTCATATCAAAGTGCTTTGGTCCTTCTGCTGTTGCAGTAATGAAAGGCAGGTTGATATTGGTTGTTGTTGCAGAAGACAACTCTTTCTTAGCTTTCTCTGCAGCTTCTTTTAATCTCTGAAGAGCCATCTTATCGGTAGATAAGTCAACGCCTTCTGCTTTCTTGAATTCGTCAATCATCCACTGTGTAATCTTGTTATCGAAATCATCTCCACCTAATCTGGTATCACCATTTGTAGATAATACTTCGATGACTCCGTCACCGATTTCAATGATAGATACATCAAATGTACCACCACCTAAGTCGTATACCATAATTTTCTGTTCTTTTTCGTTGTCCAGTCCATAAGCAAGTGCTGCTGCTGTCGGCTCGTTGATGATACGTTTTACATCAAGTCCTGCAATCTTACCTGCATCCTTGGTTGCCTGACGCTGTGCGTCATTGAAGTATGCCGGTACAGTAATAACTGCTTCTGATACTTTTTCTCCTAAATATCCTTCTGCATCAGCTTTTAATTTCTGTAAAATCATTGCAGAAATCTGCTGTGGAGAATACTGTTTGTCATCAATGCTTACTTTGTAATCGGTTCCCATATGTCTCTTAATGGAAGAGATTGTTTTCTCTGCGTTGGTTACTGCCTGACGTTTTGCTGGTTCACCAATCAGACGTTCACCTGTTTTTGTAAATGCTACGATAGATGGTGTTGTTCTTGCACCTTCCTGGTTTGCTATAACGGTAGGTTTTCCACCTTCCATAACTGCCACACAACTGTTTGTTGTTCCTAAATCAATACCAATAATTTTACTCATGTTCTTATCCTCCTATGCTTAATTCGCTACTTTTACCATGCTATGTCTGATTACATTTTCTTTGTACTTGTAACCTTTCTGTAACTCCTCGGCTACTACATTCTCACCGAGTTCTTCATCTTCCACATGCATTACTGCATTATGGAGATTCGGGTCAAACTCCTGACCGGCTGCTTCAATCGGTGTTACACCAACTTCTGTCAGCACTGTCATCATCTGCTTATAAATCTTATCCATACCTTCTACGAAGCCATTGTTTTTGTCTTCTTCCGGTACAGCTGCAAGCCCTCTTTCAAAATTGTCGATAACTGGAAGGATTTTCTCTAAGATTGCACTGGCTCCCATGTCATACATCTGGCTCTTTTCCTTTTCCGTTCTCTTACGGAAGTTTTCAAATTCTGCCATCTGACGTTTCAGCCGGTCGGTTAAATCTTCAATCTGTTCGTCCTTCTTATCTTTCTTGTCTTTCTTTTTAAAGATACCTTTCTTTTTCTCCTCATCTTCTTTCTCTATTTCTTCCGGTTCAGATTCGGTATCTTCCGTTTTTTCTTCTGCCTCAACTTCTTTTTCTTCTGAGGCGGTATTCTGTGCTTCTTCCTGTTTTTTTGCATCCTCTGCTTCTAAGTCTTCTAATACTTCCTCAAGCACTTCTTCTTTCTTTTCTTCTGCCACTTCCTTACCACCTTTCTATGCTATTCTTTCTTCGGCTTATCAAATATGCCTTCTAGTTGTGATTTCAAATTTTTCAGATTATCCATGACGTTCTCATAATCCATACGCTTCGGTCCGATAATACCTATCGTTCCCTTCACGCCTTTACCAAGTTCATAGGTAGCTGTTACCACACTGCAGTCCTTCATGGTCTGAATTGGAGATTCATCTCCTATATAAACCTGTATGCCGTTCTCCTCATTGCTGAGGTTATCCGTCACCAGACTTACTAACTGTTTCTTCTCTTCTAACGCATTTAAAAGCTCTCCTGCTTTCTGCGAATCCGATAACTCCGGATATTTTAAGATATTCGTTGCACCGCTGGTATATATCTCCAAATCCTCGTCTTCGCTGATTGCTTCTGCTACTGCATCCAGTACATCACTGATGACTTTGGAATGGATACCGGCTTTCTCTTTCAACACTGCTATGGTGCCCAGATTAATCTGATCTAATGACAATCCATTTAAATGTGTATTCAAAAGCATGTTAAGTTTTAACATATGCTCATTGTCTATCGGCTCTTCTATCGGAATCATCTTATTTTTCACAAGATTGCCTTCCAATACGACAACCGCCAGAATATGTTCATCATCCACATTGGATAACTGGATGAACTTCAGGCTGTTGTGGTGATACTGCGGTGCTGTTATCATGGTGGTGTAATTCGTGTTGTTTGCCAACAGCTTTGCCACCTGCTGCAATACCTGTTCCATCTTCTCCGTATGTTCAATTACGAACTCTTTCATATCGGATACTTCTTTGTCCTTCTCTGCAATCAGATTATCTACATAGAAGCGATATCCCTTATCGGATGGAATTCTTCCTGCCGATGTATGTGGCTGCAAAATATATCCCATCTCTTCCAAGTCCGACATCTCATTCCGGATTGTTGCGGAACTTAAGTTCAAATCCGTATACTTGGAAATGGTTCTTGAACCAACCGGCTCACCTGTTTCCAGATAGTTGCGAATGATTGCATTTAAGATTTTTGTTTTTCTTTCATCTAATTCGTTCTCGTTCATTCACGTTCTCCTGAAAATGAAACTTTTATAGGTATTTGAAAAAGCTTTTTGTACTGCTTTTTCTTTGTTGTTAGCACTCAACTTGAAAGAGTGCTAATTTCTATGTACTTAAGATAGCACCATTCTTTTTTTTTGTCAACAGCATTTTATAATTTTATAGTTTCTTTAGATTTGTTCTGATTCAATGCTGTTCAACACCGCACTACTTAATCCAGTAAAAACTGGGCGAGTACATAGTTACTGATGTCCATGCCGTGGTCGCTGAGCTTTATTACACCGGCTTTTTTCTCGATTAAGTCCTCTTTCTGAAGCTGGTTTAAGACTTCGCCATATACTGCTTCTATTTCCACGCCAAAAGTCTCTTTGAATTCTGTTCTTGTAACTCCCTTTAACATACGCAGGCCTAAAAACATGAATTCTTCCATCTGGGCATGGCGGCTGATTGCATCTGCACTCTCATGGAGATTCAATGCCGGTACTCCATCTATTTCCTTCGCCGAAATATTACCACATGCTTTGATATACGCTTCAATCTCTCTTATATTACTGTAGCGTACTTCTCCAATCAGGGAAGCTGCCCCAAGTCCTACCCCAAGATACGGTACCCGCTTCCAGTATCCGATATTATGCCTTGCCTCTTTCCCCTGCTTTGCATAATTGGATACTTCATAATGCTCATAACCTGCCTCTGCAAGAATCTCCTGAGTCTTTTTATAAATTTCATACTCCGTCTCTTCAGATGGCAGATGCTCTGTCGGCTTTCCGGCTTCCCGGAGCACTGCCTCGAATTTGTATTTTTCATAAAATGGTGTTCCCTTTTCGATAATCAGGGAATAGGCTGAAATATGCTCCGGTTTTAATGCTATGACACGCTTTAAGCTGGTGACAAATTTCTCCGTACTCTGATAAGGCAGGGCACTCATCAAATCAACGTTGATATTTTCAAATCCACATCTTCTGGCACATTCATAATTCTCCAAGAACTGCCGGTAAGTATGGATTCTTCCTAATATCTTTAATTCATCATCAAAGGCAGACTGTAACCCTATGCTGAGACGGTTAATGCCTACTTCTTTATAGGTAAGAAGTTTTTCCTCATTTAAAGTTCCGGGATTACATTCTATGGTAGTCTCTGCATCTGCTTCCACCTCAAAGCTTACCTGAATCTGTTTTAAAAGAAGTGCGATATATTCCGGTGCTAAAAGAGACGGTGTTCCGCCCCCTATATATATAGTAGAAAGAACCGGACGTCCCATTGTCTGTCCGTAATATCTGATTTCATGCAAAAGAGCACCCACGTAGCGGTTTTGTAACCGCTCGTCCGCAGGTGCTGATAAGAAATCACAATATTCACATTTTCTTACACAAAAAGGAATATGCACATAAAGTTCCATCTATGTTCTCCTGTCATCTATTTCTCATCTAACTTCAGTACACTCATAAATGCTTCCTGTGGAATCTCTACATTTCCCACCTGACGCATACGTTTCTTACCTTCCTTCTGTTTCTCTAACAGTTTACGCTTACGGCTGATGTCACCGCCGTAACATTTTGCCAGCACATCTTTTCGCATTGCTTTTACTGTCTCACGGGCAATTACCTTGCTTCCAACGGCTGCCTGAATCGGGATTTCAAATAAATGTCTCGGAATCTCTTCCTTTAACTTCTCACACATCTTTCTTCCACGCTCATAGGCGGTATCCTTAAATACAATAAAGGAAAGAGCATCCACTTCTTCTTTATTAATAAGAATATCCAGTTTCACAAGCTCTGACTGCTCATAACCCTTCATCTCATAATCAAAGGACGCATATCCTTTGGAACGGGATTTCAATGCATCAAAGAAATCATAAATAATTTCATTTAACGGAAGGTCATATTTAATAACTGCACGGGTCTGCTCAATATATTCCATACTCTTATAGATACCACGGCGTTCCTGGCACAAATCCATAATGGCACCTACATATTCGGATGTCACCATAATTTCTGCTGCAACCATCGGCTCTTCCATATATTCGATTTCGGATGGATCCGGAAGATTGGATGGGTTTGTCAATTCTATCATGGTACCATCAGTCTTATGTACCCGGTATACAACGCCTGGTGCTGTCGTTACTAAATCAAGATTAAATTCTCTCTCTAACCGTTCCTGAATTACCTCCAAATGAAGCAGTCCCAAGAAACCACAGCGGAAACCAAAGCCCAATGCAATGGAAGTCTCCGGTTCAAACTGTAAGGCTGCATCATTTAACTGTAATTTTTCCAAAGCATCACGAAGATCCGGATATTTGGCTCCATCTGTTGGATATAATCCACAGTACACCATCGGATTAACTTTCTTATATCCCGGCAATGGTGCATCACAAGGACGCTTTGCTTCTGTTATGGTATCACCCACACGGGTTTCTTTCACATTCTTAAGGCTGGCAGTAATATAACCTACCATTCCGGCTTCTAACTCATCACATGGAATGAACTGTCCGGCTCCGAAATATCCTACTTCTACTACATCTGCCTCTGCTCCGGTTGCCATCATGCGGATGGTTGTCCCCGGTTTTACGGAACCTTCCCGGATTCTGCAGAATACAATAACACCTTTATAAGCATCATACACAGAATCAAAAATCAACGCCTGAAGAGGCGCTTTGGCATCCCCTTTTGGTGCCGGTAATTTATGCACAATCTGCTCTAATACTTCTTCCACATTCAACCCTGTTTTGGCAGAAATCCGTGGTGCATCCTGTGCCTCAATTCCAATCACATCTTCAATTTCTTCTACTACTTCTTCCGGCCTTGCACTCGGCAGATCAATTTTATTAATGACTGGAATCACTTCCAGATCATGGTCTAATGCCAGATATACATTGGCAAGGGTCTGTGCCTCAATCCCCTGTGCCGCATCTACTACCAGCACTGCACCGTCACAGGCAGCAAGACTTCTTGATACTTCATAGGTAAAGTCCACATGTCCCGGTGTATCAATCAGATTGAAAATATATTCTTCTCCATCTTTGGCATGATATATAATACGGACTGCCTGGGACTTAATGGTAATTCCACGTTCCCGCTCCAAATCCATATTATCTAAAACCTGCGCCTGCATTTCGCGGCTGGTCAGAAGCCCTGTCATTTCGATAATACGGTCTGCAAGGGTTGATTTACCGTGGTCAATATGGGCAATGATACAAAAATTACGAATCTTACTCTGGTCGATTGACATATATTTACTCCTTCTTTATTCCATGTTTCAAAAGGAAATCCGTCCACAGGGAATAATATTTTCCCAGCAGGTGAATCTCATCATAAGTATATTCCGGATTCAGATTTCCTGTTTCGTCAGTCACTACTTCATTTACATCAATATAAAATATATCGTGATTATTTGCAAGCATTGCAATTCTGTCATTCCGTTCTTTGATTGCCGGATTGTTAAAAATCGGGTCGGTTTCTGACTTTTCCTGTTTTACATACATAATGCCCTGTAAGAAAATCAGTGCATCCGGCTGTAATTCCCGGATATGATTGACAGCTTCTTCATATTTTTTCATAAAGCTGTCTACTGTACCGGTTCCCATTTCGTTGATTCCAATCATCAGATAGACTTTACCAAACTGATGCTTGCTTAATGCTTCTTCAATGGTAATCTTCGCGCCGTTTTCCTCGACAATCGGCGTATCAAACATATCATAGACCGTAAGTCCGATACTGGCATAATAAGTTGCATTATCCCAGCCGCCATAGTCTCTTAAGCCAACGGTTCTGGAATCTCCGATAAATACTGCATCATCAAAATAATCCTGGGTTACATCGGTAAAAGTATAAGTCTTATCCGCTTCTGCCTCCGTATCTGCAACTGCTTCTGTTGCTTCTTCCGTTGCCGGCTCCTCTTTGTCAGCATATACGCTTTCCAAATCCTCCTCCGGTTCTGCCTTATCCCATGGCAGAATGCCCTCTTTGGATGCCTGCATCATTCCAGCCACCGCCGGAACCTTCGGCCAGTCCTTATTATATTCTTTATATGCGCCCTTTGTTCCGGCTAAGGCGACACCGCTTACCAGCAGCATGCTGATTGCCGTAACAATAAGAAGCGGACATTTCTTCCATTTCTTCATGGCAGCCTCCCATTAAAAACTAAAATACATAAACGGATTGTTCAGTCCATTTGCAATCTGATAAATACAAATCCATAATACAACAAACAAAATTGCTTTCATCCACCACTTCTTCCAGCATTTTTTTAATATCTTATCCATAAAAGGAAGTGATACCACGAATGCCAATAGGAAAAACACTCCATAGGTTCTGCCGTATTTCAGATAATCGCCTGCATTGACTGCGATTCCGGTTCCAAAGAACGGGAACAGTCTTGCAAAATATACTTTCAAATCAGATAACTTCGTAATTGCAAACACGACCCAGGTCAGAGGGATTACAAACCAGATGTAAAGGTGTGCCAGCCATCCATGTTTCTCCAAAAAATTTCTGATTACAAATCGTTCCAACGCAATAAATACAAATAAAATCAAGCCCCATAATGGAAAATTAATGGTAGAACCATGCCACATTCCGGTTACAACCCAGACAATCAGCAGATTGAAAAATGTCCACGCATTTCCCTTCCGGTTGCCTCCCAACGGAATATATAAATAATCACGGAACCATCTTCCCAGTGTAATGTGCCACCGGCGGTAAAACTCAGACACTGTCCTGGAACGATACGGATGGTCAAAGTTCTTCGGCAAATCAAATCCAAGCATCTCTCCGATTCCGATTGCCATCAGGGAATATCCCTGGAAATCAAAGAATAACTGTGCAGAATAACCGAATGCTCCCATCCACGCTAACGGTGTGGAAATACTCTCAAAGCCAATGCCCTGAATATCACGCCAGAGAATTGCCAGATGATTTGCAATAATTACTTTATATCCCAATCCTATGATAAAAAGAGTCAGACCATGTTCGATTTTCTCCAGACGGATTGGATGTTTCTTTAACTGCCCTGCCATATTGGCAAACTGGGCAATCGGTCCGGATATCAGCTTTGGGAACAAAAGGATATAAGTTCCATACTCCAGATAATCCCTCAACGCTGCTGTTTTCTTCTTATAGACATCCAGCACATAGGAAAGCATGGTAAAAGTATAAAAACTGATTCCAAGCGGAAGCGACAATCTTGTATACTTAAATATACACAATAATCCGATATTATAGCAAAGCAAAATCACAAGCATGGTATTTCTGCTGCTCTTCCTTCTTATATGATCCATCAGTAATACCAGAATATAGTTCAGACTCATGGAAAACAGTAAAAGAAGTGCATCCTTCCAGCTTCCCATGGCATAGAATACCAGACTGCCAAAGAAAAGTACCGGATTTTTATACTTTACCGGTACCAGATCTGTCTCTTATACACATCTCCGAGCCCACGAGACGCT